>Ga0181607_10000002_pt1 | contig 286011 bp, 257 predicted proteins | sample 041ome_9_FD_132420 | JGI IMG/M metagenome (GOLD analysis project Ga0181607, IMG submission 132420) | Coastal salt marsh microbial communities from the Groves Creek Marsh, Skidaway Island, Georgia - 041413US metaG (megahit assembly) | ecosystem: Environmental > Aquatic > Marine > Intertidal...
ACTCTCTGATGGCGACTGCCTGTATGTTTGTTTGGATAAGCATAGTGATGTTAAGTACTTCAGAATGCTTTACTCATCTCCCACTCTCCATAAACAGCGCAAGATGAGACTGGGCAAGTATCCAGCCATGTCTCTAGCCCAAGCCAGAATCAAACGTGACGAATCAGCTTCACTCATAGCACAAGGTATTGACCCTGCGGACCACAAGAAGCAGATGAAGCAAGGTCAGCTAGAGGCTAAAGCCAACACATTCAAAGCTATCGCTGACCAGTGGCTGGATAAGCAAAGCACAGTGAATGTTGACTCAACTCTTGCTAAGAAAAAGATGCTTGTTGATAAACACCTCCTACCCTACATAGGTAAGAATCCAGTATCTGAGATAACGATGCAGCAAGCAGTAAAGGTATTACAGCCAATAGCAGATGCACAGCAGTGGGAGACACTAGATAAAACCTGTAGATTCTTTAAGAACATTATGGAGCGTGCCATCGTCCAGCAGCTTGCACCAGACATTAACTGGAGCAGGTTAAGGGGGCAGTTTGGACGTGGTGTTTCTAAGAAGCGTGCGCATGTAAAAGTCAGCGGCAAAGCACTTGAGTCAGGAACAAATAGACTAAAACGCATCATCGCAGAAGTCTTTAAACACAACATGCAGCCAATCACTGCTATGGCCCTTATGACCAGTATGTACACCACTCTTAGAATAGGGGCAGTAGTACAGGTAGAGTGGGCTGACATTGATTTGGATGAAGGTGCTTGGTCTATTGACCCGCTAAAAGATAAGTTTGCTTTCAAGAAGTTATTTACAGAGGAAGAGATAGAAGAGAAGACAGTAACTTTCCCCATGCCTAAGCAGGTTCTTGAGATACTTCGCTTAATGGAAAGCGTAAACATCAGACACAAGAGCAATGACTATATCTTTCATGGTATCGGTCAAAGCGGGCATCTGACCACTGAGGGAATAAGCAAAATCTTTTTGAAAGCCGGTGTTAGTAATGAACAGAGCGTGCATGGCTTTCGGCATGTTGGAAGTACGTATCTCAATGAGCAGCTCAGAGACGATGGCAGCAGGATGTTTGATAAAGACGTCATCGAGGCTGCTCTTCAGCACTCAGGTAGCGGCTCAGATAAGGATAAGATTAGGATGGTTTACAACGAGGCTGAATACTGGCGCCCAAGAGAGGTATGTCTTCAGTTCTGGGCAGACTACGTACAGGACATCATAGGTGCAACGCCACAGGAAGTATGGGACAGGAAGTGTAAAGCTGTTGCTTGAGTCCAATGAAAAACACCAAAAAAACAAATATCCCAGATAATCTTAGCAGTGCTGAGCAACTCAAGGAGTTTCGCGAAAAGCATCCTCTTATTTATGCAGTGGAAGCAAAAAAAGGCGACAAAAGTTCGCCAACAGCAGCATAGTAAATAGTATTGCTGATGAAGTTGAATCATATATAAACGAAGGGCCAAGACGTGGAGAAGATGCAGAGATATTCAAGTTGGTACAGCAAGAGGCAATATATCTGCGGCAAATTATTGAGGAGATAAGACGGGCTAGAGCAGATAGTAAGCTAGAGAGACTTGAAAATCTTTGTAATGACCTAGCGATTAATTACCAAAACTCTTTACTCTATCAAGATAGAACTGAGGCCTTGATGTCAGAGTTTTCACGAAAGAAAAGTACTAATACCGGACTAGCAAAGTCTCTGAAAAAAAGAACCGCAGGTAAAAAAGACAAGCAAGATGAATTGACACGCTTTGTTAAGAATGAGTTAGGCAAAGACCCAAAGATATCCAACAAAGAACTTCTCAGGAAGGCTGAGACTGGTGGCATCGGCGGCGATTACACAGAATCCACCCTTATGAAACATATTAAAGACGAAGCTGCCAAAGAGAGGAGGAAGATTAGGAGCAAAAATTAGGGAAGTTTGGCGCCATGTTCCAATCTACCTTTCCCGCAGGTCAATTTTTTAGTACAGAATAGTGACTCCTTGAATTTCGTGCCAGCACATGCAGGCGCATACATAAGCAGGAGTTATACATGAGAAATATCCCTCCACAGTCAGACCTACTGACTTATCAAGAGACAGCCGCCTTCCTCAACACTAGTGAGTCTAGTATCAGAAGGTTTCTGCAAGTCGACCCCAGCTTCCCTCCTCCAATCAGGATGGGCCAAAGAGTCGTTCGCTTTAGCAAGACAAAGCTAATTGAATGGCTAGAACTTCAAAGTGAGTGTGCCTGAACGGGTTCTCTTGCAAGTTACTGATTTATATAGATTTTATATAAAGCACTGCTAACTAACTTGCAGTATAAGCTATTGTTTTATATGGCTTTTTATCACAGGAAGATGAGTCCAATATTACCTTTTATTACTAGAACTACTGGTGTCTTTGCACAGGTAGCTAGTACAACATGGAACTAAGTTATGAAAAAAATATTCAGTCGTAGTCCTAGACAGCAGGCCATAGATGCTAAATGTAAGGACTGTGGTTATGACCACCTTGTCAAAGGAACATGGCGTTATCAGATAGAGATGTGTCCATGCACTGACTGCCCTTTGTACGAATTTAGACCTGTCACTATTAGACACTATGAGGACGAAGATGTGCCTAGTTAACAGTAGTACTGTAGTTAGTTGCTATGGCTGCCTATGACTTACTTTAGTGGTAGTTGTAGGGGTAGTAGCAGCAGAGAGAGGAGAAGATTCCCTATGTTAACCACATCTCCTCTAGCCCACTGTTCATCTGTGTTTAAGCCGACACCTGAGTTACTGACACAGCTAGACCAATACATCCTTAAGAAGAAAGTTCCAGCAGATAAGTCTAAATGTCATAGGTTTCTAACCCCACTAACCCTTATAGATGATTCTTCTCTTCGTTCTGAATTAGACAACGTCCTTGAAGAACTGCAAGGGCTGTTTAGGCGGCCTAGCCAGACCAAGTATCGTAAGACATTAGAGCAGATGCTGGAGTATGTAGTCCTGAACTTGGCTCTAGGTGCATTAACCAACAACTGGACACTCATAGATAAGTGTAAGAGTCACTACAGCAAAGGCTATTCGCCTTATACCTATGAGTTTAGATACAGCTCTCTGATGACCGTCATAGACACGCTAAAGGAGGCTGGGCTGATAAGGCTATTCAAAGGAGGTAAGTACGTCAAAGGCTCTATGCTGACCAGAATCTACCCGGTCAAAGCCTTAGAACAACAGCTGTACCCCTTTGGCTTAGCCGTCCAGCAGTCATTAAGGCCACCCTATCTCACTATCAATGAGCCAGAGACAGGCTGGAACGTTCTTTATAGGGTAGATGACAGTCACCCAGATAAGCAGAAAATGTATGCCATCAATGAGGAGTTAAAGGCTCATAAGTGGGCCTGTAAGGGTCCTGTTGTGTTGAAGTACAAACACAATGTCTTTACTGGGGGCAGAATCTATACGCCTTTTCAGACGCTTATGGCCAAAAAAGTACCGCTAAGGATTAATACCTTAATAGATGGCGAGCCAATAGCAGAAGTAGACTTTAACGCCAGCCATATCAGGATGGGATTGGCACTGTTTGGTGGCGAAGATGCTGGTGATGACCCTTATCGAAGAATTGCTGATTATGCACAAACTACGAGGGATAAAGTTAAGGGGTACATTACCATTGCATTAAGCTGTGATACTCCTAAATCTGCGCATAATGCACTAATCTTCGAACGTTATAGGGGTTCTGAGATAAAGACTCTAGAGAATGCAACTAGGCATTGTTATCCAAACCTAAGACTCTATGACGCACTAGGCATTCATCTACAGAGCCTAGAGGGGCAGATACTCATGTATGTCATGTATCAGGGTGTCTTAGAGGGGAAAGTAGTACTACCCATACATGATGCAGTAGCGGTCAAGGCACAGGATGCAGAGTGGGCTACACAAAGGATGGAAGCTGCATGGGTGCAGGTGTGTTGCAAGGAAGGGGATGCTGCTAGCCCCAGAATTAAGATAGTTTCGATATCGGCATCAGAAAAATAATTTTTTCTTAAGAGACTAATGCTTTAAAATAACCAAAGAATTTAAGCTGATGCTGTACCTCAACCTACAAATCTAGTCCTCTTATACATAATAAAATTCATCTTTTCTTTTGAATTTAGCCACCATACAGAAAATGAAACACCGCTTATCATTTCTAGGTCTTCTTTTCTTCGTCCTCGTTAAAGGCATTTTCCCCTCTGGATTTATGCCGGGCTCATTTGCTAAGGGCTACCCATTTGTTCTTTGCCATGATGATTTGCGTAATGGCGCCTTATTTGAATTGTTGGCGTTAAACCAGCATTCCAAGACACCTCAAATCAGTATTACGCAACCCGAACAACATCTGAATCATGCTCAAATGGACATGGTTGCTGAGGTCGACTCTGGACACTCTTTAAATTCAATTGCAGCTCCTCACGGATATCCAGACGGCAACTGTGAGTTTTCTGACACTCTTACCAAAGGATTAACGAGCTTTTCTATTGAACTTACTACCAAACCTTTCTTACCAAGTCAGATTAATTCCACAACTACTAGAATATGGTCTGATATTGCCTATTCCAGACCGCCCAGCCGGGCACCTCCCTTTTCTGTCCCTGCTTAATTTTTTAACTTTTTAACTCGTATTTTGCTGCGAAGGGTAATCGCAGCGGGGACATATATTATGAAATTTGAACAATTTGCCAGACTAAATCTGGCGATTATCACTGTCTGCCTTTTGGCATTTAAAACTTCGGATTCATTAGCACAGAATCATAAGGAATTTGCACCTGAGGGGCATGCACCATCTGGAGTAATGGGGGACCACATCCATGAATCTGGTGAATGGATGCTTGGCTACCGTTATCTTAAAACAAACTTTGCAGACCTCTATCAAGGTTCGTCTGAAGTAGATGAAATGGCTGCTTCAATGGCCGGATATGGAATGGTAGCAACGAGCATGGATATGGAAATGCACATGTTGGACATCATGTATGCACCTACCGAAAATATTACGTTAATGCTTATGCCCATGTACATGAACATGAGCATGGACATGTCGATGATGCCAATGACGATGAACTCAAATAGCGGTATGTCTAATAGTCTGATGATGGGCCATGGCTCAATGATGCACTCACATAGCGTATCAGGGCTAGGTGACACGAACGCCAGTGCATTAATCAATCTTGGCCGAGATGGTAATTGGACTTTACATGCTACAGTTGGCGTCAACATCCCTACTGGCTCTGTAAACAAAAAAGACAGCGAGGGTCGCTATACTCATTACGGCATGCAGTTAGGGTCCGGGACTTGGGATTTTACTCCAGCATTAACCTATACCGCCAAGAAGAACGCATTGAGCTGGGGCAGCCAACTAGGAGCCAAGATTCCATTAGAAAACCAAAACAGCTCGGGTTATCGCTTGGGTGAACAATACATGCTTACCGCTTGGACTGCTTATAGAATTAGAAACTGGCTCAGCATATCCGGGAGGATTGCTTGGAATAAGGCAGGCAATATCAACGGTCAATACGACGGCCCACAGAAACTATCTAGCCCTTCTGACTTTGTGAGTAATTACGGTGGGGAGTATGCCGACCTAGGTCTTGGACTTAACTTAGTTGCTCAGCATGGCTCATTGGCTGGAATACGTCTGGGTATTGAATGGATAAAAAACATAAAGTCTAGTGTGAACGGTATTCAACTAGGCAGGGATGACGGTGTAAATATGAGCATTGGATATGCTTTTTAGGGATAAAGTAGAGATATGTAAGTACATGCTCAAAGCAGAGTGGCATAGTTTACAAAAGCTATGCCATATCTCATGCTCAGTAATTGGGTAATAGCTTAAGTTAGACCAAAGCTCTTCATATATCCAACGTATCTGGGCAGATACAGTAACTGTGTAAGGCTGTGACGTCCCCTCCCCGCGCCTGTTTAGACCCCACCTCAGTCGATTACAGAGTGACTCGGCAGGTTGTGGTTGCTGAGGGAGCAGGCAGGAAGGGACTTACAGAGGCTTGTTTTAGAGTGATACTGCAAGGTCCAAGCTATTACCGTAGGTATTACTTTATAGATATATATAAATATATTTTATATATTTTTCAATAACTTATTTTATCTATTCAAGTCCGGCCTCCGGTACCACATATCCTCTAAATTGTTTTTGCACTCAACTATTCACATTTGCCGAGAGCTTGCACATAGCCGGCAGGGAGAGCGTGGCTCTTCTGAATCACCAATGCCAAAGAGTTTCAATTGTTTAAAAGAGAATTTTAGTTTTTCAGTTGCTGGCAAACCTGCCACCAGCACAGAAACTAACTAACTGAACCTCACTTAAACATATTCAGCCTTTCCAGTTGACTTAAATCACCTGCTGGAACACGATGCGAGCATGAAAAAGCACATTCTGATATTACTCCTCATTAGTACCGGTTTTGCGTTGCCAGTAACTGCCCAAAAGAAACTCGGTAGCGTTTCATTCGCAATCATGGCTTTGGATGTTGATACTGGAAGCAGACGTATACTGGAAGATGCCATAGCAAGGCGCCTGCGGCAAAATGATTACCAGGTTTCCACAAGTTACTCCATCATTCGCGATGTCAGGGATATTGATACCCGGACTGTTCGTACCCGTCTTGCTGAAGCTGGTTTTGATGCCGTTCTCGTCATTAGACCAGTAGATATTGGTCGCGAGGCAAGCATTGAAAGTGTTCAACAATTTCTAACGCCGGAGAATTACCAGACTATTGCCGAATTCGTCGAGGACTACCGGGGTGATGTTTTCAACTCCCGGGCTGTCATTCATATAGTGGGATTTGTGCTGGATGCTACCCGTTCTTTACCCGTATGGCAGGGAGTCATGTGGTTTGATGAGGATACTCACTCCATCGAAGAAAGCCGGGACAGGATAGTAGATCTGGTGGAATACAACCTGAACTACTACCGCCCGGCTATCCGGCAACAGCTTGGATTTCCCCCACTCCCCTCAAGCGATTAATCCAGGTCGAGATTAAATAACTTGATGGCATTCGTTCTGCCAATCTGAAGACGTTCTTCATCTGTTATCACCTGGGTATTATCAAACCAGTCGGCTGCATCTTCCATGCGTTCGAACGGGTAATCCGCACAAAAATACATACGATCCTTACCGAGTTCATCCAGGCAACATCTGAAAGTTGAATCGTGAAAATTACCAGAAGTCGTCACGTGAAAATGTTCACGGAAGTAATGCCCCAACGGCTTGCTACCACGATAACCGCGTGGCGAAAATGCCATGCGTGCATCCATACGCCAGAGGTTGTAGGGAATGAATTCACCTAAGTGACCAACTATAAGTTTCAGATGCTTCACATCTTCAAACAAACCAGATCCACACAATCTGAGTGCATGCGTACCAGTTTCTACGGTAAATCCCCAAGGTGAAGAACGCAGCCAGGGATGATCCATGATGTTCTTCGATTGAGATGGCAATCCCATACGCGGGTGAATATAAAAAGGTACATCCAGATCTGCCAGAGTTTGCCAAAACTCACGATATTCTGGCAAGTCATAATAAATAGCCGAATTCGGCGTGTCTTTCTGGGTAAAGCCATTGACCAGGGCACCTTTAAAGCCCATTTCCTTTACGCAACGCTCAAGTTCAGCAGCCGCTGCAACTGGGTCCTGCATAGGCAACGCAGCAAAGGCGCGGTAACGCGTAGGGTGGCGTTCAATAGCTGCCGCCATGGTATCGTTTCCTTTCCTGGCAACTTCGATAGCCTCATCCGTATCCAGTATTGCCTGCACGCCAGGCGCATTCAGGGAAAGTATCGCCAACTCAATTCCTGTCTGGTCCATGTAATTCAGACGTATATCATCCAGATCAAGAATTTCCCGTGTAAAATTATCAAAGTCAGCTGACTCGCCAGCAAAGTCTACGACCTCTGCTGTCGTTTCCGGAATGGACATATGTTCTTCAAAGGCGATTTTTCCTTTCATGTATTACCTCTAATTCTCATTAATAAAATTACTTTTGCATCAAGACAACCAATTCACGGTAATTGCCCTGCATTTCCCAGGTTCCGGTAAAGCCCACAGGTAAAACCAGCGAGTCTCCTGGCAGGAACTCATGGGCAGCACCATTTGGCTCAGTGAGAATCAGTTTACCACTAAGAACAGTAACGAATTCATCAACATCGGTTGGGCGAGTTCGGTGATTGGTACGCGCAGGTGTGGATTCAAAAATGGATACACGTAATTCAGTGCCTTCGAACAGGGTTGCAACACGCATATTCAAATCACCTGCTTCAAGGATGTCGATATAGGCATCCGATGGGATAGCAGTCAGATCAAGACCAGCCATTTTATCTTTATCCAGTCTGACAGGGACCGGACTGTCAGCTGCATGGGAGATCAGGGGAAGAAAACAAAAAAATGTCAGCACGAGTTGCTGCAACAACCTGGTAATTTTCAAAATAAATACTCCACAAAAAAACAAACAAATTACTTACATCAAACTGCCCACAAAGTTCTTCACTGCTTCGCTGGCCTCGTTATCAATAATAGTAAATTCAAGACCCGCTTTAACGCCACCATCGTTATCTTTTGCATACAGAGTCTTGGCATAAATCTCCAGAGGCTCATCACTAAACGGTGTCAATGAGAGTATCAGCTTGAGATCAGAAAATGCTTCCAGCATTTCATCTACTACAATCAAGACACCACCATAGCTGATATCTACAATTTCACCCTGAAACTCTTCATGCAGCACATTTTTGCCATCCAGCAAGTGGTAACTGAAAGGAATCTTGATCCCTATTCGCGGCGCTCTGCGTTTTTCCCGCCTTGGTAATTCCAAGCGTTCAGGATGAGTCACAGCCTTTAGTTCATAAAGCTTCAGCGGGGTTCGCATTCCTTTTGCCTTAACTACGTTAACTTCACCTATTTCAATATCGTCCTTGGTATAACGATAGGTATTTTCTGATATGAGAATTTGTCCTCGCAGTGTATAGGCTTCAACACGGGAGGCTACGTTGACATTATTGCCAATGACCGTGTATTCCCGATAGATATCTGAACCAAGAACACTGGCCAGTACCTCCCCAGTATTAATTCCGATTCCCATGTAGATGTTATCAATTCCTACTTCTCTGGCTTTTCTGTTTACCTTGTCCATGGCAATCTGCATTTCTATGGCGCAAATCAACACATCCAGGATGCCATTTCTGCTGGAGCTGGTTGCATCAAACAGGGCAAAAATAGAATCGCCAATGAACTTATCTATATAGCCACCATGGCGATCAATAATTTCCACCATGACACTGAAGTATTCATTGAGTAATTCAATAATAAGGCTGGGAGAAGCTTTCTCCAGCAAGGCAGTGAAACCACGCAAATCACTCATCAGAACACTGACAAACTGGTTGCCAGCCTGAACCAATGAGTGATTTTCATTATTCAGAATTAGCTTGAGTTTTTCATTGAATTCTTGTTCAGAGACTGCCTGGAAATCACTTTCTTTCATCTCTAAAAAAAGAGATTTAATTTCCTTAGACAATTTCTGTTTATTGATGACTTTCAAATAATGTTCCTGATTTTCTGATCTTGATACAGATTACTTTCTTAGTATACTTGAATTAAACGCTATTTTATCTGGTCATATTGATATGGATCATTCAATTTTTCCTGTTAACCTATACAATAGAGGCTGACTAAATTCCGGGCTAAATATAGCGCTATGAGAATTAACAAACACCCCATTCTTTGTCTTATCGCTGGCTTTTTGATGGCAGCTTTTACTTTGCCAGCTTCTGCCGCGGAGCCTATAGACCCCCTGGAGCTTCCGCAAAACCTTGATGCCGGAAAAGTGGAATTGGGTAAAAAACTCTTTTTTGATCCGCGACTGTCCAAATCAGGCTGGATTTCCTGTAATTCCTGTCACAACCTCATGCTTAGCGGCACGGACAACCTGGTCTCATCCATCGGTCATCAATGGGCCCAAGGTCCTATCAATGCCCCAACTGTGTTTAACGCGGTTTACAGTATTTCCCAGTTCTGGGACGGCAGAGCAATGGATCTCGTAGAGCAGGCAGGCGGCCCCATTGCCAATCCGGGAGAAATGGCATCCAGTCATAGCCTGGCCGTGGAAGTCTTACAAACCATTCCCGGCTATGTTGAGGAATTTGATAATTTTTTCGGTAGCAGCACCATTGATATTGATATGGTGACAGATGCTATCGCAGAGTTTGAACGTACTCTTATTACCCTGAACTCCCCTTTTGACCAGTGGCTGCTGGGAGACGAGGATGCCCTGACAGAACAGGAAAAAGAGGGTTACCGGCTATTCAAATTAACCGGCTGTGCCGGTTGCCACAATGGCGCCGCCGTGGGAGGCCAGGCCTACCAGAAAATGGGTTCTTTCAATCGTTATGAAACTGAAAACCCTTCTATTGGACGTCAGGCAGTCACGGGCGCGCGCTCGGACCGACTACGCTTCAAGGTTCCCTCACTCAGAAATATTGAACTGACCTATCCCTATTTTCATGATGGCCAGATACGCACCCTTGAAGAAGCCGGAGACACCATGGCCTGGGTGCAACTGAATCGTAAATTTTCTGAAACTGGTAATGCAAAAGTCGTTGCCTTCCTGAAGACTCTGACTGGCGAATTACCACAGTTCATTTTGCCGATTCTACCTCCCTCAGGCCCCGACACACCCGCCCCTCAACCCTTCGAATAGCCTGCTTGCAGTCACTTCAATTCTGTTATCTCCATCGCTAGAATCAGGTGTGGATGACTCTGATATTATCCTGGCAACCAGGGGAGAAGCACCATGTCTGAAAATACTAAAACCGTTCTTGAAATTTTTACTGATTTTGTCTGCCCGTGGTGCTACCTGGCCAGTGCTGTTGTTGAAAAAGTCGCTCAGAGTAATTCTGATCTACAAGTAATCTGGTCACCTTTCCCCTTGCACCCCGACACCCCGGAAGAAGGACTGTTGCTGGAATCCTTTCTGGGCCCCAACCTGGACGCGATACACTCACGTTTGTACAGCATTATGGATGACCTTGGTCTGGAACATTGTGACAGGACCATGACCTATAACAGCCGACTTGCGCAGGAACTGGGTATGTGGGCTGACAGTCTTGATGGACTCGCAAACGGAAAAGCCCTGCACAAAGAGCTTTATCGCACCTATTTTGTCCTTGATCAGAACCTGGCAAAAACCCGGTTTTACTGTCAGCAGTTGAAAGAGCAGGCCTGGACGTCAATGCAGCAGAACAGGTGATTGATGAACGCAGTTTCAGTGATGATGTGGACCAGGCCTGGCACAAAGCACGCAATATGCAGATCAGCGGCGTCCCCAGTTTTATTGCCGGCGGTTACCTGACTACCGGTTTTCATCCGGTTGAGGAACTCACGAAATTTATTGAGTATGTTGAGAATCAGGAAGCACGGAAGTGACTAGTGGCGAGTGGCGAACAAATAATATTTTGCAACGTCTAAGTGTTAAGACAATTTAAATAGTTTTATAACCTTTATTTTATATTTTATATCTTTTATCTCGACATTCGTCACTCGCCACTCGTCACTTTTTTCTATTGTGCTCTGGCACTGGTCACCTGCGCCTGCATTTGATCTGAGCTCCATATCTGATTTTCAGGAAACCGCATCCCCGAATTCACATCAACGTAGGATCCTGCTGCAAGCGAATCAACCTGACGGCTTTGCCGACCCAGTCTGTCGCCCAGCACGGCAGCGAAATCAATTCGAACGGCTTGAAGATCAAGGCCACTGTTGTTACTTACTCTCGCATAAATATTGCCATTATCGGTAGCAAAGGTTTGCACTGCCAGGTAGTTACCGGGGTTATCCGCCAGGTCCAGACGGATGAAATTGATGCTGGCCTCTTGTCCTACTCTTCCCTGGGCACCGGCAGCTTCCTGGAAATACTGCTTTGCCAGGGGACGATCATTTTCCACCAACGCCAATTTGCCCAACTCATTCATTGCTATGGCTGTTGGCAGTAATCTGGCGCTATGTTCCAGATCAGTTCTGGCCCGGCTACGATCTCCCAACCGCGCATAAGCCACGCCCCTGCCCAGGTAATAATCGTAGTAACTGTCATCCTTGAGGATGGCGTCATTATAGTTATCTACGGCATTCCTGTAGTTTTCCTGATACAACAAAATATCGCCTTTTAAGCCCAGGAACCTTGGTTCATCTACCATATCAATAGCAGCATCCAGGTTTAGCAGGGCAATATCCAGATCATCATCTGCAATGGCGCGTTCGGCCTCATCAAATAGTGCATAGGCTTCACTATTTTCTTCAAGAAAAGCCATCGCTTGTTGATAACGCAGCTCTCCCAATTCCATATCTCTGCCTGCTAACTCAGGCCTCAACTCATTCACAAGAGCCTGGTTATTTTCCACTCTTTCCCGGGAAGGTGGATGGCTGGAAAACAACCCATCAATCCAGCCCTGGCTACGGCCTTCCGAAAGGCGCACGAAAGTTTCCTGCAAACTTACCGCTGCAGCAGGGTCATAGCCGGCCCGGACCATGTACTGAATACCGTAATAATCTGCTTCTCTCTCATCATCCCGGCCATAGCGCTGGCTAATCAATTGCGCACCAAGCTGGGAAGCTCCGACGATGTAATCTGCATATTCATTATCATTCAGGGCAATGGCACCAACAGCCAATGCGCCCTGTAACAAAGTGCCCCGCGTCATCGCCTGGGCGCCATGCCGGGCCGCAGCGTGAACTACTTCATGACCAAGGACAGCGGCCAGTTCTGCTTCATTGGTCAGCTCGGTGAGCAATCCCCGGTTCACTGCAATTTTGCCACCGGGTAAGGCCCAGGCATTGGGCACTGAATTGTTGAGGACGATAAATTCGTAATCCAGAGGCCGGTCACTGACCGCAGCAATACGTTGCCCAACAGTATTCACATACTCGGTAAGTACCGGGTCTATACTGAATTCGCCGCCCTGGCTTTGTGCCGACGGTCCATACTGCTGTTCACCTATCGCTCTTTCCTGGGCTTCGGACACCAGGGATATTTCATTGCGACCTGTGACGGGGTTTACGGCGCAAGAAGTCAATGTTACCGACACCAGCAACATTAAACCGGTCAGGATAGTTCTGAAAGACATCAAGTTACTTCTCCGGCAAGTAATTCTATGGCTTCGAATGAAAAGCTTATCTGGGTAAAACTTAATTTGAACTGAATTTTAAACTACGACAGGCAGAAAGGCTGTAAATCTTGCCAGCAATTCACTGACATGCCCTCAACTTATAAAATATCTGATGATTAACCAGAGACCAGCAAACGCTGTGAAAAACAAAACAATGCGGTTAAACCAGAGCTGGGAAACCCATTCCAGAAATTTTCTTCCGCCGATAGCGCCTACAAATACCAGCGGTGCAGTCAATGCCACAGAAGCAAAGTATTGAGAATCAAAAATCCCCTGCCCCATGAAAATGGGAATTTTGGATACATTTACAAACAGGAAAAAAATTGCGCCGGTGCCTACAAAGGCTTTCTTGTCCAGCTTCAGTAGTAGAAAGTACAGCGATAGAATCGGTCCGGCAGCATTGCCTATGGTCGTAGCAACGCCGGCAAGAATACCTGACCCGGAACGCACACTCCCCGGATGATCCAGGGCCCATTGCGTGAGCCGCGGCCTGAATGGTTCCATGGAAACCAGAACAATAACAACCAGACCCAAGGTAAGACCCAGGTTTTCATTATTAAGCATTGAGAGCAAAATGCCGCCGGTTATAACTCCTGCCAAAACTGGCAGGATCATTTTCTTTAATTCCTGCCAGTGGGCAAGTCGCCAGTAAAGTGTGACAGCAACTGAGTCACCTACCAGCAAGTACAGCAAGGTAATACCCAGAGCATCACGGGGGGGAAATATCAGAGCTACTGAGGCTGTTAACAGGGTGCCAAGCGAAGGCATCCCTGCCTTGATAAAGCCGGTGAACAAAGCCACCAGGCACAGAAGTAAAAGAATTTCGACAGGCAATAAAGTCAAAAGGCCTGCCGATTACTTCAAAATTTCAGGTATACAACCAAAAGGCTGAATTTCTAGATCCGAAGGTCCGTATTCTCGAGAATAATTTGGGAAGTCACGGGTAAAAAATACAGGATCAAAATGGTCAATGGACATCACCAGGCGATTACGCTCCCTGTCCAGAGAAAGTCTTTCCACCGTTGTGAGCTGATCGGAATGCAATACGGCGCGCATTGGCTGCCCTTCAACGGTAACAAATTGATTCAGGACACCCTGGGTAAAATGAGAGGTTTCAATAATCAGGACATCGTCTTCAAAACGCCCCACGGAATATCCCATGATTGTTGGCTGGGTACCTTCTGGAGCTGACTCCTGCTCCATGTGTATTATCCGCTCAACATCCATCCATTCGTGCTTGATCAGAATATTATCGCCAATGCGGCTAATCGCCAGTGGCGTACTTGGCGCTCCCCATGCGCGACGTAAAGCGACAGGCTCACATCGGTAGGTGGGATCGTCAGTAAAAGGATTATATTGCTCAGTTGCTGCACGACCGGTTTCCGAAAGGTAATCGATCATGAACTGTGGTCCGCTGGTAGCGAAACCACCCGGCAGCAGCATCCAGGTGCCAAAAATGGAATCACGCTGCTCTTCCGGCGGGGCCGAGTTGCCGCGCTCGCCATTGACACTGAGTTCACGGCCATCTCCCATATACACCATGTCAAAAAAACATTGGGTCGGATCACGCCTGTGCTGTGAACCGGAAATACCAATACGTGTTCCTTCCGCTAACATCTCCGGTGTGATGCCATTGCGGGTCAATTGCGTGACACCATGAGACTCACAACGCCAATCAGTGACTCGACCATCGGCATCCTCGGCTCGGATATTCAAATAGGCATGGGGATTTCTGCTCTCAAATTCAATAATCGTCCCGGTAATATTCACCGGTTTGTCGCTGTCAAAATGTGGCGCAAAACTGTGATGAGCGTATCCCAGAACCGGTAAGGCCAGAAGAGTTATAGAAACTATTAATTTTTTCATTATTCCCCCAATGAAAATAAATGAAATTAAACGCCGGTATTGTCGCCCAATCTTTCTAAATCGAAATTGTAGGTCGGAGATGGACGCAGGCCATCTCCGACGAATCGCAATTGTATCTGTCGGAGATTGCTGCGCAAATTCCGATCTACAATTTCTGAATTACAACAGATTCCCTTTCTTTATTGCGCGTTGGCGTAGCGACCTACATAAGCAGCTTTAGCAACCACTTTTCCTTCCATCGCAGCAACCACGTCATCTCGACTCGCCCCTTCAGGCAAATCCAGCGTGTCATTTAAAGCATAAAACTCAAAAACATAATGATGGAAACGATCAGCATATGGTGCACCAGGCCCCATGTAGCCTGGCTGCTGACGAATATTATTACCAGACACACTTCCTGCAGGTAAGCTGCCTTCCGGGATATCTCGAGAAGTAATGTTAAAAGCAACCCAGTGGGTTACATCGCCAATGCCGCCACCAATAGCCACTTCGATATCATGAAAAATAATGGCAAAACTGGCTGTTACTTCAGGCGCACCTGTAATAGAAAAATTGGGTTGTACATTATCGCCATGTGACGTGTACTTGATTGGAATGATGCCACCGTCTTCAAAAGCATTGCTGGTAACCTGCATGTTTGGTAGTTGGAATCCCTGGGCAGAAGCCTGGGTGACGCCCATAACTGCCAATGCAATGAATGAAAGAACTAGACTGTACAATTTGGTTCGCATAAAAACTCCTTAAAAAATTACGCACCAGCGAATTAATAGTGATCTTTAAAAATAAAGGGACGATGATAGTACAACGATCATCTGAAAAATAATACCAGCCTGAAACGCTGGACTCCGAAATCAGACTTCAGCATTCGTGGATAGTTCCAATTATCTTAGACCGGGACAAATTCTTGCAATAGAGTTAAAATCAACATGCTGCCACTTTGCTAAAAATGTTTTTAATTTCAACAGGATATAGTTAGATGACAGTTCGACAGGCGTTCCTGGTCTCTATTGTAGTTTTACCCCTTGCTACTTTTCTGGTGAGCTTGCTTTGGCCGCCCATTAATTGGCTTTACCTCCTGCTTGTTCCCTATATCCTTGTGGGTCTTTACGACCTGATACAGAAACGCAAAACCGTACTACGCATCTACCCGGTTATCGGCCATATCCGCTATCTGTTTGAATATATCCGCCCGGAAATTCAGCAATATTTTGTAGAGTCAGATCTCAATGGCACGCCAATACCTCGCGAATGGCGCAGTCTGGTCTATCAACGGGCAAAGAAACAGAATGATACTCGTCCGTTCGGCACTATCCTGGATATATACAGGCCTGGTTATGAGTGGATCAACCATGCCATGGTGCCTGTACATGTTGAACCGGAAAAATTACGCACCTCTTTTGGCGAGGTGAATTGCAGCCTTCCCTATAGCGCCTCACCACTGAACATTTCTGCCATGAGTTTTGGCGCCCTGAGCAAGCATGCCATCATGGCTTTGAATCGTGGCGCAGGGCTTGGGGGCTTTTTTCATAACACCGGTGAAGGCGGAATAACCAAGTACCATCGCCAATTTAATGGTGATCTGGTTTGGCAAATTGGTACTGGTTATTTCGGTTGCAGGGACGACCTGGGACACTTTGATGCCAGCTTGTTTGAGAAAAAGTCCCGGGAAGACCAGGTCAAAATGATAGAAATCAAGATCTCCCAGGGGGCCAAACCGGGCCATGGCGGAATTCTGCCCGCCGCCAAAGTAACCGAAGAAATCGCAGAAATCCGTAACGTGCAGTTGGGTAAGGATGTCATTTCTCCCTCCTATCATTCTGCATTCTCCGGCCCAACTGGATTGCTTGAATTCGTTATGCAATTAAGAAAGTTGTCGGGCGGCAAACCTGTGGGTTTCAAAATGTGCCTGGGGCGCAAAAGTGAATTTCTGGGTATTTGTAAAGCGATGCTGGAAACCGGCATTACACCTGACTTCATCACAGTGGATGGCGGCGAAGGAGGCACCGGTGCGGCACAAATTGAATTTACCAATGCCGTGGGCACTCCCCTGAGAGAAGGGTTGCATTTCATCCATAATGCCCTGCGCGGCATAGGTAAACGCGACCAAATTCGAATTATTGGTGCCGGCAAAAGTCTGTCTGCCTATCACATGACCAGACTTGGAGCCCTTGGCGCTGACACGGTGAATTCCGCTCGCGGCATGATGTTTGCGCTTGGCTGTATCCAGGCTCGTCATTGTAATAACGATACTTGTCCATCAGGCGTCGCCACCCAGAATCCTGCGCGCTATTTGCAGCTGGATATTCAGGATAAGGGCGTGCGTGTTTTTAATTATCACAATGCCATGGTAAAGGCACTATCGGAATTACTGGGGCAGCTTGGAGTAAGCTCGCTGTCGGACGTCAAACCGGAACACATCAACCACCGCCTCAATCAAAATTCAGTTGTCACGTATCAGGAAATTTATCCGGAGCTGGAAGAGGGATTTCTATTTAATGACGCAAAGATTCCGGATGCCTGGCAGAAAGCCTGGGACACATCAGATTCCGGGCATTGGTAAAGGCGGCGGAGCCGCCAGCTACAAGCTACAAGCTACAAGCTACAAGCATAATCACTGTTGGAATTTTGAATTAACCAGTCAAGTTCGTAGGTCGGCATAGCGAAGCGTTTGCCGACAGAGTATTGCAATAATGTCGGCAAACGCTTCGCTATGCCGACCTACAATTCTTGCAGCTTGAAGCTTGCGGCTGTTTTTTACTGCGCTACGCGCAAAGCAACCAGCTCCCCGGGAAACCCCGTATCCCCAATCGGCACAACAATATACTGCACTCCATCAATCTGATAAGTCATCGGCAGTCCTGTTTGCTTGGCTGGTAATTCAAACTCACTGATGATTTCACCTGTGGCCTTGTCATGGGCGCGGAATATTGGGCCGCCACCTGTCTGACCACCATAGAGCCCTGCCCCTTCACCGGCAAATAACAGGGACTTGGTCACCAGCAAACCACCACGATCACCATGTCCGGTGCGCTCAGGAATATCTACGCCCTGCAGCCTCGGATGATTCTTGATTTCATCCGGCGTATCGGCATTGGCCATCATCCAGGCATGCTCCCCGGCATTCATGTCGATTGCCGTGATGCGACCATAAGGCGGTTTGATCAGTGGCAGTCCAAAAGGTCCTTCTACACCGAAGCCACGACTCATGGCGTAATCAAAATCACTGTCTTCGAAAAAAGTATCCGCTGTCAGGCCGATGGCCATAGGGTGTGACGTAGACGGTACATAAAGCATGTTGGTTTCGGGATCAAAAGCGACGCCCTGCCAGTTGGCACCGCCACCAAAGCCCGGCATAAACAGAGTTCCCCTGTTATCTTCTGTAGTCAAAGAAGGTGGCGTGAAGACCGGACCGTAGGTATACAGGTTCAGTAACCTGACTGCTTCCTCCTTGATCTCGGGGGTCCAGTCCAGCAGATCATCTTCAGTCAGACCAAGTCGTTCGAAGGGTGCCGGTTTAGTAGGAATAGGTTGAGTCGGTGAAGTCTGCTCGCCGGGCACAGTAGATTGCGGAACGGCGCGTTCAACAATGGGCCAGACCGGTTCGCCTGTTTCCCGGTTCAGGGTATAGACCATGCCTTGCTTGCTGACCTGGATGGCAGCAGGAATAACTTCGCCATCCACAACCAGATCGGCCAATACAGGGCCCGTTGGGGGGTCATAGTCCCAGACATCATGGTGAATCAGTTGGTAATGCCACAGACGCTCCCCGGTATTGGCATCCAGAGCCACCAGTGACTGTGTAAACAGGTTGTCACCGGGCCGATGTCCGCCATACATGTCTCCGGTTGCCGCTTCTACAGGAACATAAACAATGCCACGTTCCTGATCGGCTGACATCACCGCCCATGAACCGCCATTGCCGGTGTAGGCATTGCTGTTGTTACGCCAGGTTTCTACACCAAACTGTTCATCCTGGGGGATGGTCTCAAATTTCCACAACATTTCGCCCGTGCCAATGTCATAGCCACGGATATTGCCAGCGGGTCCGGTCATGGACCGGGGCGAACCACCCGATGGAAAGGCGGCCCCTATAACAACGACATTACCTACGATAACGGGCGGTGCAGTTAGTCCGGAGGGGATATCTTCTATATCAATGGCAAAGCGCTCTTCCTGACCCACACGCAAATCTACAACACCGTTTTCACCAAAATCAGGATCGGGTCGGCCTGTCGCTGTATCAAGAGAAATCAAATAATAACCAGGCGTTACCACTATCACGCGTGACTGTGTGTCATCACGCCAGTAGGAAACACCACGACCAGAGTTCACACGTGGTCCTCGCCTTGCGCCTTCGTCATAGCGGAACATCCACAGGTTTTCACCAGTAACCGGATCTATGGCAACTACATCACGACGTCGTCCGGCCGTGGTATACAACACGCCATCGGCCATGATGGGCGTAGACTCATAATTGAATTCAGGATTTGGGCCGTGGTTTACCGTAGTCCAGCGCCAGGCCACTTCAAGGTTTTCCACATTATCAGCATTGATCTGATCAAGCGGAGCATAGCGGGTGCTGTTGGTATCATTGTGGTATCCCAGCCATTCGTAGTTAATCACTCGTTGTGCCGTAGTCGACCCATTGAGCAGGGAAGCCACGCGCACGGGTTGCTCCGATGGCAGCATGTTGATGGCTACCAGCTCCCCGGCACTTGAAGCCAGGGCTGTTTCACCCGCCGGCAAGCCGTTTTGCTGCAACATGAAGGCAACCAGGTCAGCATATTGTTCCGGGGAAAAACCATTGGGGTTATTTACCGGCATGGTGGAAGCTGTGATTTGATAAAAAGCTGCCAGGGACTGATCTTGCCACTGCTGCCAGAATGCACCGCCAACCAGGGCAGGACCGGCTTCGCCACCAGAAAGCGTGATGCCATGACATTCCACGCAGGAACGCAAATACAGGGCGCCGCCAGCAACAGCCTGCTGCTCAGAAAACACTCCATCGCGCGTTGAAGTTTGCGCCAGAATATTCCCTGACAATGCCGAAAACACGACACCTGCCGCTATGGATAAAGCGCCTGTTTTGATTAGCCTTTGAATTGATGACAACTGCATTTCTATTCCCTTTCTTCTTATGTTCTAACCCAGTGAAAGATAGTGCTGGACGACATGATTATAGTCAACAGTCTCATAAAGAAACTAATAAGAAAGTTTAACCAACTATTCCAGAGGGGGATCATGCGCATTCTTGCCTGTTTCCTATGGGTCTTACCGCCTTTCAGCGGCCAGTCTCAGGTGGCGCGCTGTATATTTTTACAGGGAATACCTTGATACGAATGGTATCGGGGAGTTAAATGAGAATTCCGGATTATATTATCTTGCAGGAAAGCAGGCATTTCTTGCCAAGGCGATATAGGGTATTAATGAAGACTTTAACCCCATGATGGTTAAAGTTTGGAGTGAAATAAAGCCTTAGGTAATTTAGAAAGATTTAAAAGCTACAAACACGAGAAAATAATCTTAATCAATACGGTGCAAACTATGAAAACACTTTTTAAAACATTTATTGCTGTATTGCTTTTGATAGCAGCAACAGTACAGGCTTTGACCCTTGCTGAATTGAATGCCGCGCTCAGTAATTCTGCAGGTAGAGCAGCGGAAGATAAAGCCAGAGATGCAGGACGCATGCCGGCTGAAGTCGTCAATTTTCTTGGCATAGAAGAAGGCATGACGGTCATTGATTTGGTCGCTGCTGCAGGCTACTACACTGAAGTACTATCCCTTGCAGTTGGATCTTCAGGCAAAGTGTATATGCAGAACTCCCCAGCCTCACTTAGCGGCGACCGTGGCGCGAGAACAGCCGCAGCTATCGATAGCAGATTGGCGAATAACCGTCTTGCCAATGTTGAACGACTAACCAGGGACCTGGGAGATTTGGGATTAGCGCCAAATTCAGTAGATGCGGCAGTAATAGCTCTGGAAATACATGAGTTGTTAAGATCTGCTGATCCAGATGCAGCAGCCATTTTTTTTGCTGCCATTCGAACCGTGCTGAAACCTGGCGGCGTACTTGGCGTAATTGATCACTCAGGAGATCCTGCCAGCGATCTTTCAGCTCTGCATCGTGCCAGTGAAAATCAGGTAATCAGAGTGGCAGAAGCTGCTGGTTTAAGTCTTGCGGGTACTTCAAACATATTACGCAATCCTCAAGACCCAAGAACGACTAATCCCTTCGATGGCAGTATTCGAGGCAAAACTGATCGCTTCCTTTTGAAGCTGCAAAAATAAGACAGTTTAATCTGGTTGTGGAAACAGCAGGTTTCTTGTAACTCTAATTTAATTTACAGGAATCTGCTGTGACCCGGATTTTAAACAGTAAAGATTGACCCTTCCGCCAGCCTCAAGCCGGCTTAATCAAAGCCAAAGAGTAAAGGCAAAACCACCACCACAAACACCGACCAGCCGGTATAGACTGGCAGATACCTGGCAATAGTTGTTTTGATCACCTCGATACTGCCACTGCCGCGATACTCTTTCGCGTATTCATAGAAAATCCATACCAGGTGAATAAAGATCAAAAGATTGGCGCCAGTTACCGCTATCCGGTTTGGCGTGATACCGAATTCGAACAAGCGATACACAATGGCGGCCAGCGCTATGGCATCAATGATCAGGGTGACAAATACCAGGGCCAGGTTGGTGAGGTCCATCAGTTTTGAGGCCTTATCGTTTCTGCCGGTGATGGAAAACACGGATATCCCCCACACCACTAACAACAGACCGTTAAAAACAATGAGAAATTCACGATCCTGAAAGGGACTGCGTTGTTCACCCAACAGAGCCAGCAAGTAGGCTACCGTCATTAACAGGAACAATGGTGAAAATACATTAGCGATGATGGAGGCCAGTTTGCTCTCCCGTTTCAACACCTGATCCCAGACCCAGGTGGCAATCAGCGGTGCTGACATCGCTCCCCAGACCCCAACGAAACTGAAATACCATTCCTCTAAACGAAAACCGATCAGGGAAAATAAGCCCAGCGTCAGCCCGGACAACACCAGGCCACCCATTAACACCAGGGCTGTATAAATAATCAACTCTCCCCCATAACGAATATAATTCAGCCGCCCTGAAACATTACGCCACTGCCCCTCCCCGAATACAAAGCCCAACAGACTGATCAGTACCAGAGGCATATGGATCAAGGCCATGATGATGGAATCCGAGTATTGATAATCTGGCATTAAAAAAAGTATCAGCAGTAAAACCAGGCCAGCCCCGGCACTTTGCAGGATCAGCTTGTGGTCTGGTTCACGATTGATATTGAAGTAGGCCACCAATACACCAATGACCAGAAAGGGAATAAAGCGTGGGTAAAACCATTCTTCATCCACCGAAATAAATTCCGGCAGCTTGGCAATTGCCCAGGTCAGGGTGGAAATGAGGATGGTGTAAAGCAGCAGATTCTTGCGCGGAACAGATCCTGACTCTTCTCTATAATTTAACCGCGCATGCCAGGCCTGGAGCAGCGCATTGTCTGAATGCCCGGCGTACATGGCATCGAACCACTGCATAAAGGCATGCGCATCTGTGCGATAGGCGCGCTCAAGGTCGGCTGCTTCCAGTTTGTCTATTTCCGGAGAAAGTGATTCCATTTTGGCTGGCGTATTACGGATGACTTGGTGATTATGACAATGAACTGCAACGATAGTGCCGCTGTTATTCACAAAACTTCACATAAAAGAAATTGACCTCTTCCCTGCACTGAAACATTTGCTGGAATCCCGGCAGTGTGAGGTCGCAGTATGAAACGAAAGAGAAAGTGCATGGTTGTGATGTCATGGCCAGGATGGCACCCGAACTATCGATGTCCATACCGCGCCGATAAAACAACATCACTCAGCTGTTATTATCGGGTAACCAGCACTTCTGAAAACATGGGCATCAACTGAGTGGTAATCCGCTCATGGATGCCACTGACATGATCGCCCTCATATATTTCCCACCGATGCTCGACCCCATAGCCATCAAAGATGTCATGAATTTCTCCCACGGTACCGGCAATACCAACATCCCTGTCTCCCGCATCCAGGTAAACATCCTTGAATGTTTTCAGTTGCGGAATGTACTGATGCACCATCACCAGGGGAGCGTTGGCGACCCAGCGAGCAACGACGTCCTGTTGTAGTACGCCATCACTGAAAGGCAAATCGATATAAAAAGGCGGATTGTCCGGGTTGGGTGACCATACCGCGGCAGAAGCCAGCATGGCGCTGGGGCCAAACCCTGCCTCGGTAATATCCTCATCATTTTTCACAGCCAGGACACTTTCAAATTGGGCCATGGAAGGATTCATATTGGCACCCATGCAGCAGGGGCTCATGGCATACAGGGAGGAAAACACGCCTGGGTATTTCATGCCGATACGTATGGTGCCGTACCCGCCCATAGAGTGACCGGCAAGGCCACGACTGGCGCGCTCTGGAATGGTTCGGTAATTGGCATCAATATAGGTCACCAGATCCTTTGCTACGTAGGCTTCCCAGTCGCCCGTAGTCGCTGAATTGGAATACATGCTGCCCTTGAAGCGGGTATAGGCATTGGGCATGACGATAATCATTTCGTTGGCACCATTTTGCCAGGCGGCATCTACAGCATCTGGAACATTGACGAAATGATTGCCATTCAAACCAAACCAGTTTTTATCCGAATCGGTATAGCCATGCAGCAGGTACACCACCGGGTAGCGTTGTTCAGAGTTTGCATTGTAGGAAGGCGGCAAATAGACCTGCACATCACGTACCGGATCATCACCGGATAAATTACCTTCCAGTGACTGCCCATAGACCCTGACTTGTTCAAGTTGACCCAGGTGCTGGGCAAGTGAAATCGTCGAAAAAAGGAACAAGACAATTCCGGACAGAATTTTGTAGAGTGAATTAGTACGCATGACTACCTCAACGTTGGTTTACTAAAAAATTACAGCACAGACAAAAGATAATATCATGGCAATAACGCTTGTCATTTATTCGAGAAAATCGATTGCATTGCAAATTCACAAAAACCCTCACGCTGCTCTGTATGCTTTATGCATGCCCTGTGCTTGCTCATGTGGGCATTGCCACAACAGTGCCAGACCAAGACGCCGTGATTGAGCAGGCTCCGACCATTATTCGCTTTGTTTTCCCCGGGGAAGTCACCATCACCAATGTCAGACTCAGACCTGTAGATGCTTACCTGGCTATAACAGGCGACACCATCACCTTGAAACTGCCAAGAAATCGGGTTGGCCAATCAACGGCTTTCGGTAAGGAAATCGATCTGGAAATTCCACTATTGGAAAACGGAAGTTACCAGGTGGTGTTTCAGGCCACTTCCATAGAGGGTCATGTACTGGCTGATGATTTTGTCTTTACCATCTCACCTGAATAAGTCGCAACAGTACTATTCCTCAAGCAGTCCTATTCAAAACTGAATATATCCTCTGTTTCCGGCACCTGCATATCCTGCTCGTGAAATTCAATCCAGTTATCTGCCCACGGACGCCCGTACATGTCGGGCACCTTGTACTCAATCACTTCCCCGGGAGAAACCGGTGTCGCCACCCCGTTAAGGCTGAATATGGACTGCACGCACTCGATGAATTGATAAGGGTCGCCATCATTCAAGCCTCCTTGCCGCTCAAGATTGCGCACGACGCGGATGGGTTCCACCAGGGCTTCGGGGTCATAAAAAATGGCTTCGTGATTCAGCCCATAGACTGCACCTTGTGCATCACGATTGGCAGTATAGATTTCAACAACCTGAAGTCGGCTTGAAAATTCCATACCGCCGTGGACTTTCCAGCCCTGGATATTGGAGGTCCAGGTAATCAATACCTCATCATCCCAGAAACCAATGGTCTCGCCATACCATTGCGGTACATCTGCGCCCAGCCTTGGCACCAGGCCCTCCATATTAAAAGTGCGGCCGATATGGATATTGGTGATGAAATTATCTGCATCACCGGCAAGAATCTGTACCAGTTCAGGAGTCACCAGCACCTGGTGCGGCTGATTGGTGACACCGTGATAATGAAAACGGCGCATGAAACCCTCAGGCCAGCAGAATTGCGCAGGCCATTGTGACGCGTTGGTATTACCGTGATGGTAGGCCTCCTGCACCATGCGTGTCTGGTATTCCTCCGTCATTAACGACAGGATTGTAGGCACCTGGTTCCAGAACAATTCAGCACTCCAGTTTTGTCCCCTCGGCCACACGTAGCGACCATTCCAGTCACCCGGCACCGTGGCGTAGGTGTGCTGAGTCGGCCCGCCTCTGTTTTCAGTTTCTACCAATAATGCGGCGTAGTGTGCTTCAGCACTCTGGAAGGTATAGGGGCTAATAATGGCCTCGCGCGGATAGTCTCTGTCGCAATATCCCCATGCCGCGCTGGCCGGCGGGTTATCACCAATTAAACCCGTAGCCCATTGGGCCTGGATCGCTTCAGAACTATTGCAGCGAAAATAGCGCGGATCGCTCCAGTACTGTTGATCCGCATAGAAATCTTCAGAGGTAAATAAATCCACAGGCAAAGGTTCGATACCTTCAGGAACAGCCCCATTCCTGGCGCTTGCCCCGCTGATCGGTGTGCGCGTGCCATCCGCATTGTGGGTGAAATCATTGAACGGACCCACCATCCAGTATTGTTCCGGGTAGTCTTCAAATTCTGGCGGCGGGTAGGACTCAAGCTGTGCTGGTGGAGTGCGCAGCCTCCCCGGAATAGCCGGAACAAGAAGGGCTCCTCGCCCCACACTGACAAAATCCAACTCGACCACTTGCTGGGCTGAAACAGCCAGGGTTTGCAAAAGTACTGAGCTAAAAAACCCGGCTCTTACCAGAGTGACAATGATCCTATGCCTGCTATTGTCCAAATCCTGACCTCCAGGTAATGTTGACTACTGGTCCGAAACAAAACGCTATTAAAGAAAGTATAGGTAGTACCAGGACACTATGCCATCCAGATGTTTAATGTATGTCCAGAACCCATGTAGAATCAAAACTTCACTATGGAAAATTTACTAGAGGGGAAACTGCTGTGATAAAGAAAATTATGCTGACTGTCGCGTTCATGTCGACACTGAGCTGCATGACTATGGCACAAGATGTCGGTAGCGCAATCGCCAATGCCCAGCGCGCCCTGGGCAATGTTCAGTCAATCACTTATTCTGGTGCCGCAAGAAATGTCGCTTTCCAGCAATGTGGAGCCAATGGTGCCGCTTTGATTTGTGAAGGTACGCACGACCCAATGCGACCAATCAGGAACTATGCCCGGGTTATCGACCTTAACGCACCTGCTTCACGTGAGTCCGGCGACACCATGAACATCGGCCCCGGTGGTTCGACCACAGTCAGTGATGGCACTTTTTTTCAGCAGGTCACCTCTGACCAGGCAAATCTGTCCGACTCCTGGGCAAATTCCCTGGAGTTATACATCACGCCCTGGGGTTTCCTGAAAGGGGCTGCAGAAAATACGACTACCTCCAACCGCCGTACCATTAATGGCAAGAGCTTCACGGTATTAAGCTGGAGTCCTGAGGTGAAAGCCCCTTCCGGCGCCAGCTATGTAATCAATGGTTACATCAATGATGAAAATCTTGTTGAACATGTAGAAACATGGCTTGGCAATAACATCATGGGGGACATGCATATTTTTGCCTCCTACACCGGTTGGCGCGACTTTGGTGGCTTTTTGGCACCAACCAGTATCGTGCAAACCCGTGGCGGCTGGCCCTACTTTGAAGTAGACATCACCAAGGCAAGTGCAAACATGAACAATGTTGCCTCACTGATACCTGCGCCTGCTGCCGGCGGTGGCGGCGGTGGTGGTGGCGGTGGCACAGTAAACGTAACGCCGGAACAACTCGGTGATGGCGTTTATCGTCTTACCACTGGTGGCGGCAGCTATGACTCCATCATCATTGAATTCGCTGATCACATCATGATGCTGGAAGCCGGCGCCAGCCATGCGGTTGTAGCGGCTTATATCGCAGAAACCAAACGCTTGATGCCGAACAAAGCCATTCGCTACATCATGAACACCCATCCCCATTCAGATCATACGGCTGGCTTGCCAGTGGTTGTCGCAGAAGGGGCTACTGTAATTACGCAAGCGAATAACCTGGAGTTTTTTGAGCGCGCGCTCAATACACCACGCACTCTTCTTGACGACGCCTTGTCCAGAAACCCGCATAAAGTCTGGGTGGAAGCCGTAGACGAAAAAGCTGTCTATAGCGACGGCAATAAAACAGTAGAGTTCTACCACATCTCCCCTGCACCACACACCAATGGTATGTTGGTAGCCTACTTGCCTGATGAGAAGGTGCTGTTCCAGGGCGACTTTTCGCTGCCTGCTCCTGGCGGTGTAGGTAACGATCACGTTCAGGCCCTTGTTCCTGCATTGGAGAAGCTCGGGCTAACTGACTTTGAGCGATACATCAATGTCCACGCCAGTGCGGAGCCGCAAACCAAAGCCATGCTTTGGGATGCTGTTGGCAAATAGTAGGAAAATAGAAAGGGAAATAGAATGACACTATTTTCATTGTTAAAAAAAAGCCCGCTGAAAGCGGGCTTTTTTATTATTCTTTTTTTCTTTTTTCTTCAATCCTGGAATCAGGGTAACTGCTCCAGTATTTCTTTCTGGATTGCTTTCATTTCTTCCGGCAAGTGATCCCCGATCTGATCAAACAAGGTGGTCTGGTCCTGTACCTCACGCTTGCTTCGCGCGGGATCAATTGCCATCAGTTGCTCAAAAGTTTCCTTGTCATAGACCAGTCCATTCCAGTTGATGTCTTCATATTTGGGCACGTGACCATAAATGGTTTCGTTGGCATCTACACGACCATTGACACGATTAACCACCCATTGCAGCACGCGCATATTCTGGCCAAATCCCGGCCATAACCAGCTGCCATCAGCCGACTTGCGGAACCAGTTGACGCGGAATATCACCGGCAACTGCCCTACCTTGTCTTTCATGCTGAACCAGTGTTTCCAGTAGTCGCCCATGTTGTAACCGCAAAATGGCAACATGGCCATTGGGTCACGGCGAATGGCTTCCTGGTTTTCAGCTGCCGCTGTAGCTTCAGACCCGAGGGTGGCCCCCATGTAAACACCATGTGCCCAATCCTTGCTTTGGTAGACCAGCGGGAAAGTGGTGCTCAAACGGCCGCCAAAGAGAAAGGCGCTAATGGGTACCCCTTTGGGATTTTCCCAGTCCGGGTCAACACTCGGGCATTGGCTGGCCGGGGCTGTGAATCGGGCATTCGGGTGGGCAGCCTCACGGCCGCAATCCGGTGTCCAGTCTTCACCTTGCCAGTCAATCAGATGTGCGGGTGGCTCTTCGGTCATGCCTTCCCACCAGACATCGCCATCATCAGTCAGCCCGACATTGGTAAAGATGGAGTTTGTAGTCATGGTCTGCATGGCCGCAGGATTTGAATCCATGGAGGTACCTGGCGCTACACCAAAGTACCCGGCTTCCGGGTTTATGGCGTACAAACGGCCATCCTTGCCAGGTTTGATCCAGGCAATATCATCACCGACGGTATGTACTTTCCAGCCATCAAAGCCTTCCGGCGGAATCAGCATGGCCAGGTTGGTCTTGCCACAGGCACTGGGGAAAGCACCGGCTATATAGGTCTTCTCCCCTTGAGGTGATTCCACGCCGACGATCATCATATGTTCTGCCAGCCAGCCTTCATCACGGGCCATGACAGAAGCAATTCGTAGAGCCACACATTTCTTGCCCAACAGAGCATTACCGCCGTAGCCGGAGCCATAGGAAATGACTTCACGATCTTCAGGGAAATGCACGATATAGCGGTTATCGGGGTCACAGGGCCAGGACACATCTTCCTGCCCTTCGGCTAATGGAGAGCCGATTGAATGCAGGCACTTGATGAATTCATCATTCCCCAGGATATCCAGGACTTCACTGCCAATCCTGGCCATGATGCGCATGCTGACAACAACGTAAGGTGAATCAGTTATTTGCACACCAATCTGGGCGATATCTGATCCCAGAGGCCCCATGCTGAAGGGGATGATGTACATGGTGCGCCCGGCCATGCAGCCGTCAAAGAGTCCGTTGAGGGTACCGCGCATGGCATCAGGAGCCATCCAGTTGTTAGTCGCCCCGGCATCAGCTTCGTCATTGCTACAGATGAAAGTGCGGTCTTCTACACGGGCTACATCGCGGGGATCAGAACGGGAAAGAAAAGAACCAGGGCGCAACTCAGGATTGAGCCGGATAAAGGTTCCTGCCTCTACAAGTTCTTCACATAATTTGTCGTATTCTTCCTGACTGCCGTCACACCAGTGGATATTGTCGGGTTTACAGAGGGCTTCGATTTCCTTGATCCAGTTGATCAATTTGGGGTTGGTCGTATTGGCCTGGGTAGAGGTCATGAAAAGTAATGCTCCGCTTGTCTTTCATGGTGGGTAACCACGAATTTGGAAGCGATGCATTTTATTATTTCTTAATAGAATTTAGTACCATCAAATGACATTTTCTCAACATTAATTCGTGATATCCCTACTTATCCACAGGGTAAAGGTCCATTTGCCCTCCCCTTTTGAATGACAATGATGAAAGTGGTACATTAGCGCGCTTTTTTGATCTCCGAACCCGGAAAAAAATTTATGACTACTTACAAAATTGCCCTGCTCGACGGCGACGGCATCGGTCCCGAAATCATGACTGAGGCGGTAAAAATCCTGAAACTGGTCGAGGCACGCAACGATGTGACCTTTGACCTGGTACATACGCCCTTTGGGGCCAGCGCCTGGTTCGAAACCGGCAGCTCCTACCCGGATGCCAGCAAGAAAGTCACGGATGAGGCAGATGCCATCCTCAAAGGCCCTATTGGTCTCAGTCATGAAGAATCCCGGAAAATCCCGGTCGACGAACAGCCAGAGCGTGGCGCCCTGCTGCCCATGCGTCGCCGCTACAACACCTATGCCAATTTCCGGCCGGTTTACCTGCCCAAGGGCCTGGCCCACTTTTCGCCCCTGAAAGCAGAAATCATTGGCGAGGGCATTGATATCATGATGATCCGCGAGTTAGTGGGTGGATTGTATTTCGGCCACAAGGAAACCGGCATTAACGAAGATGGTCGTCGTTATGTCACCGAATCCCTGGAATACGACGAAGACCAGATCAAACGCATCATGAAAGTGGCCTTCACTACCGCCATGAAGCGCAAAAAAATCCTGCACAATATTCACAAGAGCAATGTGCTCAAATCCAGTGTGCTCTGGAATGAAGTGATGGAAGAAGTACATACCGATTTTCCCGAAGTGGAAGTCATCAATATCCTGGTGGATGCAGCAGCTACCTATTTATGTCTGAAACCCACCATGTTCGACACCATGGTCATGGAAAACATGTTTGGTGACATTCTTTCTGACCAGGGCGGCGGCATTCTTGGGTCCCTGGGACTTATGCCTTCAGCCTGTGTAGGAGATAAAAAGGCTTACTACGAACCTTCGCATGGTTCAGCGCCTGACATTGCCGAAAAGAATATTGCCAACCCCTATTCCATGATTGGTTCAGTAGCTATGATGTTGGAAATGAGTTTCGGAATGGAAGTTGAATCGCGAAACCTATGGCAAAGTATGGAATCGGTATTTGCTGATGGCTTTAGTACTGCTGATTTGTCTAAAGAAGGATCTGGTGTAACTATGCTTTCTACTTCGGATTTTGGGGATAAAGTAGCGGAAGCTTTTTTGAAAACAAATATCTAGTTTTCATCTTACTTTCTATTTTTCTTTTTCCAGCCGTTGTGGCTGTTACTTTCTTTTAAAAGAAAGTGACAACCCCCCGGCAGGCAGAAAAGAAAAATTGAATCTCTAATCCCCTGCGTTGCAGAAAGCAAATCAGGAAACTAACTTCACAATCTCAGGCCACGATTCCTGGCCATTAGAATACATCTCCAATATCAACTCTTCCGGCATCCATTTAATAAAAGCCGGTTCAAAGGAAGGTCTTTTTTTGATGGCTGCGAACCATCGCTCAATTCCTGGCAGTCTCCCGTTCTGCCATAACGGCTCCATCGCCAGGGCAGCCAGGCGATTTACATAAGGCGTCATCGCCACATCGGCCATTGTGAAGCCATCACCTACAAGCCATTCATTATCAGTGAGTGCTGCTTCCATCTTGTCGAGGTAACTCAGGTACAAACGTATCTTGTCTTCCGCTCCCGGTGCCTTGATACCTTCCTGAATCCACTGCCATTTCAGTAAACGAGCTGCTTTACCTGCACTGTCGCCGTTTTCAACGAAGTCTTCAAAACTGGCAACGCCATTTCGAATAATAGTATGACGGTGTGAGACTACATAAGTAATTGCCGAACAGGCAGGGTGCAATTCCTCATCCACGACCTTGGTCCAGAGACGGACTTTCGACTTGCCGGAAGCATCAACAGGAAACAATGGATGATCCGGATACTTATCTTCCAGGTATTCACATATAACAGTCGATTCCGGGAGTACCAGATCACCGTCAATAAGAAGAGGCACGACGCCCTTGGGGTTGAGTTTCAGATAATTCTCGCTGAACTGTTCTCCAGCGAGGATATCCACGTAATGACTTTCCCAACCCAGCTGTTTTTCTTCCAGCGCAAAGCGAACTTTGGCGGCACAGGCAGAGGAACCATGGTGGTAAAGAATCAACATTTTCATCATCTCCAAGACAAAATGCCAGATAATTGAAAGTCGAAGGCTGAAGGCTGAAGGCTGAAGGCTGAAAAGGATAAATTCAAGACCCAGGATATCAAGCCCATCTTTTAGCTTTTAGTTTTTAGTTTTTAGTTTTTAGCCTTTAGCCTTTAGCCTTTAGCTTTCATCCCAATTTCCTGATCAAATCGCCAATTGCGACGGCACCGGATTTCACCACCCTGGCATTGATGCCGCGCAGGTTCAGAGATTTACCCAGATTTGAGTTAACAAACATATTGGCATCACGGCCAAAGCGCGAACCAAATTTGGCGCAGCCCAGATGGGGCAGCTCGGTCACTTCCACTTCCGCTTCGCCAATACCTAAACGGGTACCCGCGGCAATATTGTCCGCACTCAAATCAAAATCCACATAAAACTGGTCACCAGCTTCCGGCCAACGGGATTCAGTATCCGTAATGGCGGTAATCGCACGGCTGTTCATGATGGTTAGCTGGCGGCCGGGATCTGCACTGCCATCTGCGGTATGTTTGTCACCACGGGTCAGCCAGTTATCACCGTCCAGACCTGTGTCCTGATCCAACTGACACTGTTTCAGGATCATGCGCTCTCCGGTTGTTGGCCGTGACACAATCATGTTCACCTTGCCCTGGTCAGCAGGCGATTGTCGAATATCATCGAGATGGGCTTCCATCTCCCGCAGGGCTTTTACTACCAACTCTTTCATCACGCTCTCCTAAGGGGATCTGCTTGTGATAGTTGATCAAGGGGATTACCCCTGATCAGCTATAAAAATTTTTAACGACACTAATAACCTTCAGCATATCTTCACTGCTGACCTGCATATGGGTCACCAGGCGAATCTTCTTTTCAGCATCTACCAGAATGTTATTTCTCCCCAGGTAATCAGTCAGGGCCTGGAAATCTCCATTGCGCGGTTTGAAAAACACCATGTTGGTATGCAAAGCATCCATGTCTACTTCAAGCTCATCTATTTTCGCCAGTCCTTCACCCAGTAACCTGGCATTGTCATGATCATCACTCAATCTGTCGATATTGTTCTCAAGGGCATAGATGCCGGCAGCAGCAATAATTCCAGCCTGGCGCATACCACCGCCGAGCATCTTCCTCCAGCGCCGGGCAGTTTTAATGAAGTCTTTTGAACCGCATAAAACTGAACCCACTGGAGCGCCGAGGCCTTTGGAAAGGCAAATCGAAACACTATCGAAATTTTTTGTAATTTCTGTGGCATCACAGCCCAGTTTCACCGCTGCATTAAACAAACGAGCACCATCCAGGTGGTTATTCAGGCCATGGCTTTTTGCCAGGTCTGTCGCCTCTTTTATATAAGTCATCGGCAGCACTTGCCCACCAATAGTATTTTCCAGGCAAAGCAAGCGGGTAATCGCAAAATGAAAATCATCCGGCTTGATGGCGCCGCGTATTTTATCCAGCGAGATTGTCCCATTGCTTTCCACTTCCAGGGGCTGAGGTTGAATACTACCCAACACCGCGGCACCACCGCCTTCATATTTATAGGTGTGAGCCGATTGACCGACAATGTATTCCTCGCCCCGCTGACAATGACACATAATGCCAACAAGGTTTGACTGGGTGCCACTTGTCACATACAAAGCGGATTCCATACCCACCATCTCTGCAGCCAGGGTTTCCAGGCGATTGACTGTCGGATCATCGCCCCAGACATCATCACCCACCTCAGCCTCAGCTATGACCTTGCGCATTGCCGGGGTCGGTTTGGTTACTGTATCGCTTCTCAGATCTATCATTTAGAATCTCTATGTTTTTTGTTTAACCGAACAGGTTCAAAGACTCACTCGGTTTTCGTGATTAAGATAAAGGGATAAAAGGATAAAGAGATAAAGGTCTTGTCCGACGGGCTTCCCTAAACCTTCACCTTTATCCTTTTATCTCTGTATCCCTGTATCCCTGTATCCCAGTATCCCTGTATCCCTGTATCCCTGTATCCTTTTCTGTCGGCAAACGCTTCGCTATGCCGACCTACAATTTTGCATCTTGCATCCTGTATCCTGTATCCCTTTATGTCGGCAAACGGCCTGCGGCCTATGCCGACCTACCTGTATTATCAGCCTGCTTCCTGTTCAAGCCTGCTATGCATTTTCGTATTAATCATGCGTAACGTCGCTTCTACCGCTGCGTAAACCTGGTTTGAGTGAACACCACGGGTGCGCATATTGCGGCTGGCGTTACCTCGGGCGTCACCTGCCCAGGTGATGGTACATTCAGTCAACGCCACTGTTTTCCCGCCCCTGGGAATACGCACGGCATAGTCAACAAGTTCGGGCATTTCGAAATTTACATGTTCCAGAATTTTCTCCAGGGCATCGGTAAAGGCTGCATAGCCGCCGTTGCCGCTACCGGATTCAACATAGGAAGTCCCATTTATTTCAACTTCCAGATTGACTTTGGAAGCGCGCCCCACCTGGCTGTTGATTTCGCATTCCACCAGTTTGACGTGCTGGTATTCGTTGCTCTCCAGAACGTCAGCAATAATGAAAGGCAGGTCATCCGGTGTAATGGTTTCCTTGGAATCACCCAGTGTCACCACCCGCTGCAGTACCTTTTTCAGGTTGTCATCGGACAAGGTGATGCCCAGTTCTTCAATATTTTTCAGCACCGAGGCTTTACCGCTGAGCTTGCCAAGGGCATAGGTACGCTTGCGATCAAAACGTTCCGGACCAAGCCGGGTTTCATATAAGCCCCCTTTCACATCGCCATCGGCATGAATGCCTGCAGTCTGGGTAAACACATCCTGACCCAGTATGGGCATATTGGCAGCGATATATTTTCCGGAAAACTGTTCCACCACCGTGCTGATGGCATGCAAATGGGTTTCATCTATGCCGGTGGCGATGCCCATCTTGTCCCTGAGCACAACGGCCAGTTCTGCCAGCGAAACATTTCCTGCCCGTTCGCCCAGACAATTCATCGTGCAATGCAGGTTGCCGACACCGGCTTTTACAGCGGCCATGCAATTTGCTGTGGCCAGGCCATAATCATTGTGCGGGTGAAAATCAAAAACCTGTGCGGGAAAGGCATTACGCATATCACTGAGCGCGGCAAAAACTTCATCGGGGCTCATTACCCCCAGGGTATCAGGCAGCATGAAGTGTTCTATGCCACTGTCTTTAATCGCTTCCATCAAGGCAAAGACATAGTCCTTGTTATCTTTGTAGCCATTGGACCAGTCTTCCAGGTAGCAATTGACACTGAGCCCCTGCCCTTTGGCATAGTTAACGGTATCCAGAATATCGGCCACATGTTCTTGCAGGGTTTTCCCCAGTTGGCTGGTGCAATGCTTTTCGCTGCCTTTGACCAGCAGATTAATGACTTCACCACCGGCTTCAGATATCCAGTCAACACTGCGCTTTTGATCAACAAAACCCAGTACTTCCACGCGACCGGCCAGCCCGTGCTCCCTGGCCCAATTCACAATGCTGCGCACCGCCTCCTGTTCACCTTCCGAGACTCGCGCAGACGCCACTTCCACCCTGTCGACACCAAGCGATTCCAGCATGGCTTGAGCGATATTGAGTTTTTCACCGGCAGTGAAAGACACGCCCTGGGTCTGCTCACCATCACGCAGGGTGGTATCCATCAGGCTCACGTAATCGGGAAGCGTGCCTGGCTGATTGAGTGTTGTGTTGACTGCTTCAGTCACGGTTCTGTCCTTTTGCTATTTATTCTTTATTATTCTTTAAAACACTTAAAACGAAAAAACCCGCCTGATGGCGGGTTTTTTTAATCTCTTTACTATTTTTTGACAAATAATCAAAGATCCAACCCGCGTTCAGCGCTGGATAATAATGCCCTTGATCATCGTCATGTAGGTATTCATGCCGCGCAGTCTCTTTTTTTTAACGGATAAAGTCAAGTTTCTGTGCCATTCATTCTGGTTCTGCGCTTACTGAGCCGCTATTGCATCCAGCTTCTTTCCCAGGGATTCGTTATCCAGGGCGCCTTCCAGGCGAATTTTAAAAATGTCCTTCAGCAAACTGAGTAATTCTTCTTTATCGCTGATCTCCTTCTCAATTTTTTGTCCATCCCGGGTGTATTTCGCATAACTATTATTCATCAGTGCATGCCTGCCATTTTTAAAAGGCCTGGCAACAATCAGATTATTCACGAAGGGCGATTTACAATGTGTGGATACATAGTAATTGGCCAGCTCATAATCGGCTGCTTGCTGAGAGGATAAATCAAAAACATACATGGACTTCCAGGTATCCCCAAGCAAGGCTGATATGGTGTAGGTATCGGGCTCATCCTCGCTGGTGATCCTGAACTTTTCGTGTGGTGATGTTTGCTCACTCCCGGAATCCAGCAGGATCGGGGCAGTCATGGTCAAGCCACCAAAACCGACATCAGCAATATAACTTGAACCATCGAGTGAAATTTTTAGCAGCATATGTGTGCGGGGCGCCTGACTTTTTTCTACACCACGCCAGATGACTCTTGCCGCATGAGTGCTTACTTCAAATCCCAGCGCTGTGAGAATTTCTGCAAAGAGCAAATTCTGCTCAAAGCAATAACCGCCTCTGCCATTCACCACCAGTTTGTCAAAAACCGCTTCGGGATCAAGACTGACGCTATTAGCATCGCCCTGCGCAACAAACGACGACAGATTCTCAAAGGGAATTGCCTGGGGATGCAGTAAATGCAATTGTTGCAGAGTCTCCAGGGAAGCGTCCTGGCTCCCTGTATAACCAATGCGATTGAAGTAGGCGTCGAGGTTCATGGGGCTACCATCTAATCAAGATTATAAATTTGCAGTGAGGTGTTCTTTTATAGAAGGATGCAGGAGACAGGAGGCAGGATGCAAGAGGAAATAATTATGTATTTTGTGCATTGTCACCCCAGTGCTTTGGTCACATGCAGTGACAAAAAGTTTACCTGGCCCTGAAGACCTCCTCTTGTATCCTGCCTCCTGTATCCTGTATCTTGCGGTCAGTTGGAATCCAAAGCCCAGAGCCGATCACAAAACCAGGCAAACCCCAATGATGACTGAAGCATCCCCCATACCCGCCCCCCTGTGGCGCCGTTTGGCTGCCATGGCCTATGACAGCATTCTGGTTCTGGCTATCTGGATGGTTGTGACCTTTCTGGTGCTGCAAATGTTTGGGATTGAGAATGCCCGGACTGTTGAAGGAGAAGCTGTGGTACTTGATCCGCTTTACAAGAACGTCCTGTTTGCAGCCATGCTGCTTAGTGCCTGGGCATTTTTCGGGTGGTTCTGGACTCATAGCGGGCAAACTTTGGGCATGCAGGCTTGGCGCATCAAGGTGGTTACCAGTGAAGGGGACCCTATTTCGATCCTGCAATCCATTCAGCGCTTTGTTCTGGCCATCGTGTCATTTTTATTTTTTGGCCTGGGCTATATTCTCATGCTGTTTAATGTCCGAAAAGAAACCTGGCATGACAAGTGGTCGGGATCAAAAATTATCATGGTGCCTCTCATAGAAAAGCGTTGAAACAGCCTTCAAATTAAAAAATTAATACATAGATAGATCCAGGTAAAAACCTGGTATCAGGTCGAACGGTTCAGCATCAGTAATCCGATAGCAAGACAAAACAGGATTGGAGCAGTAACAGCAAGAACGGGGTTGAGTTGGTAAACCAGGCTGACTGTACTGAGAAGATTCTGAACCAGGTAAAACGCAATACCAAAACAGATGGCTGTGAAAACTTTCGAGCCCATGGTCGAAGATCTTAACGGACCAAATATAAATGACACAGCGACGATAACCAGTGCTGCTGTGGTAAAAGGCTGTAGAACTTTTTTCCAGAACGACAGGTAATACTGACTGCCGTCCTGACCCTGGCTTTCAAAACGGTCTGCATAACGATACAGGTCAGAGATGGACATATTGTCCGGATCGATGATCAATACTTTTAACAAATCCGGCGTCAACTCAACGGACCAGCTTTTTTCCATGAAAGGGCTCAACTCCCCTTGCGGTGAGGCAAGACTGTTATTGAAGCGGGTTTCGGTACCGTTTTGCAAAAGCCAGTAGCCACTTCCCTCACTATCATCATAGCGGGCAGTTTCAGCCGAAGTGATACCAGCCAATTGCTGGTCATTAAAGCTATAAATGCTGACTCCATGCAGAACACCGTCCGGATCTATGGCATTGAAATGCATGAATTCATTGGCATCACGTTGCCAGTGGCCATATCTGGACAGGGCTACCTGTTCGCCTCGGGCAAGCGCCCGGTCCAGCTCTGCCTGCAGTTCCAGACGCGGTGCAATAAATTCACCCAGCAGCAAACCGGCTGCCATAACGACAATGGCCGGCTTCATCACTGCCCAGACAATACGCAACACTTTGATGCCTGATGCCTGAAGGATTACCAGTTCATTGGCAGACGCCAGAATGCCAAGCCCCACCAGGGCCCCGATCAAGGCTGTCATCGGCAGTAATTCATAGATATGCCGGGGAAATACATACAAGACGTAACGTATGGCATCCAGGGTAGTGTAAGAGCCCTCGGTTTCACCAATTTCATCCACCAGCGCAAACACCAGATCCAGGCCGGCAAGTACAAACAGGACTACCGCCATCGCCAGCAGCACCTGGTTGTTGATATAGCGGTCTATTTTGATCATCTGGTTAAAAATCCAGGCAGGGTAAGACTGGAGAGACGGCCAGTGAAGAGCAGCAGACCCAGTAACAGGAACACGCCATGGACCCACCAGAGACCCATCACGGCCGGAAGTTCACCTGCGGCGGTCAGATCACGACTCACCAACAGCAAACCAAAATACAGGATGTAGAGAAAAACCGCCGGGACCATTTTTGCGAACCGGCCTTGTCTGGGACTCACCCGGCTAAGGGGTATCGCCATAAGGGTCAGTATTGGTATCAATAGCACCAGGGAAATGCGCCATTGCAACTCGGCAATGTGTGAAGGTTCATCAGATTGCCATAGCGCCGTAGTTGTCATGGTGCGTTCTTCAACGTTGATGTCAATGCTGATCCCCCTCTCAGGAATCCTTACCCCCATTTCTGCAAAACGAGTCAGTTGATAAGCAGCACTATCTGCCTCACTTTCTGTAATAGAGCCCCGCGTGAATAACACAATCCGCCCTTCTTCATCTTCACTGGGTATTGCCGTGCTTGCTACGGTGACTCTGCCCGACTCACTGTCATGCATGAAGACATTCTGCATTTCTTCATTGACGATGTCTTCGGTGTAGGTGGTGCGCTTGCCCCGCGAAATATTCTGGAACAATCCCGGTACCATCACATCAAATTCATTCAGCTCTTTTTGCGACTCCAGCAAACTGTCCGTGTTGACCAGACCCCAGGGGGTCAGCATGAAGGTGAGCAGCCCGACAAGCAGTGCAACCAGTGTTGCCGACACCAGGGTTATGGCAAGTAAACGGCGGGCACTGAGCCCACAGGCCGCAAGTACTGTCATTTCGTTTTCTGCATACATACGCCCATAGGCAAGCAAAATACTCAGCAACAAGGCCAGTGGCAGGATCAACTGGATAAACTCGGGAATGCGGTAAGACATCAGTAAAGCAAGCACTCCGGGATCAATTTCGCCCTGTGAGGCCTGAGCCAGGTATTTGAGGAAGCGCCCGAGAACCACTACTGCCAGCAAGATAAAGGTAGCAGCAGCGGTGACTTGCAGTATTTGCCTGGTTAAGTACCGAGTGATAATCATGTCTGAATTCTAATGATTTATCAGAGCTTTTGATATCTCACAGTCGCAAGAGTAGAATTTTGTTTCTTTTCACTCATATGCCTTCTGCCTTGCAAGGAATATCACACTTATGAATTTCTCAATCAAGAATACCTCTCTTAGGAACTTGCCCACTTCTTGCCTGGTACTGGGTGTTTACCAGAACAAGTTATTACCTGATGTCACTGCAGATATAGATAAATTACTTAGAAAACAGCTCACTAAAATCGTTGAGTCTGGCGACATCAACGGCGCTAGCGGACAAAGTGTGCTTGTCCATAATCCCAAAGGCCTTCGGGCAAAAAGAATCATGTTGGTAGGACTTGGTAAAAAGGCGGAACTTGATCGGAAAAAGTATGCCGCTATTTGCAACCACACCGCCAAGGCACTGCTTAAGTATTCCCTGGGTGACGCCCTGCTTACTCTGGCCGACCTCCCAGTAAACGAAACAGAGACAGACAAGAAAGGGCAGATACTGGCGCAAACTTTTGAGAACAGTGTGTATCAGTACAACCAGACAAAGTCTGTTAAAGGGAAAAAGCCTGCACTGAAGAAAATTGAAATTTACTTTCCCGACAAAGAGGCGGGTTCAGAATTAAAGGCAGGACTAAATACCGGCTCAGCCGTAGCCAGGGGGATGGCTGTGGCCAGGGAAATGGGTAATTTACCGGCCAATATCTGCACACCAACCTACCTGGCAGAGCAAGCCAAAGCACTGGCAGAGAAATATAAAACTATGGAAACCCAGGTGCTCGGGGAAGCTCAAATGCGCAAACTCGGGATGGGTTCCCTGCTTTCTGTAGGCCATGGCAGTGATGAAGAATCCAAACTGATCATCATGGAATACAAAGGCAGCAGTGATAAATCAAAACCCAATGTCATTGTTGGCAAAGGCATCACCTTTGATACCGGCGGCATCAGCCTGAAACCCGGCAACGCCATGGATGAAATGAAATTTGATATGTGTGGTGCCGCCAGTGTCCTGGGCACCATGACTGCACTGTGCGCATTAAAACCGGAAATCAATGTCATCGGTGTCATCGCTGCCGCTGAAAATATGCCAAGTGGTCGCGCCACCAAACCGGGTGATATTGTGACCAGTATGTCCGGCAAGACCATTGAAGTACTCAACACTGACGCCGAAGGCAGGCTGGTTCTATGTGATGCCCTTACTTACGTGGAACGCTTCAAACCCAAATCAGTCATCGACATTGCCACCCTGACCGGAGCGGTTATCGTGGCACTGGGCTCTGTTAACACAGGACTGTTAAGCAACAATGATGAGCTGGCAGACAAACTCTTCCAGCTTGGTCAGGATGTGAATGACCCGTGTTGGCGCCTGCCCATGGGCGAGGAATACCAGCAACAGCTGGACAGTAATTTTGCCGACATCGCCAACATTGGTGGGCCCAAGGCAGGTACCATTACAGCAGCCTGCTTCCTGTCCCGCTTCACGGAAAAATATCACTGGGCACACCTGGATATCGCCGGGACTGCCTGGGTGCAAGGCAAAGAAAAAGGGGCAACAGGCCGTCCGGTTCCATTGCTAGTGGAATACCTGCTAACTAACTGATTTGCTTTGTAAATGACCCAGGTCGACTTTTATATTCTGAAACAATCCGAAGAACAGGAGCGCCTGTTCTTCGCCTGTCGTTTGACCGAAAAAGCCAGCAGCCAGGGCCTGAAAATCTACATTCATACAGACTCCGAGCAAACTGCCCTGGAGATGGACGATCTGCTCTGGAGTTTCAAACCGGAAAGTTTTATCCCCCACGCCATCCTCGGGCTTGATGTAGAGCTTACCGAAGACGAAGAGATTCCTGTGTTCATCGGCTGCGGCTCAGAATTTAAAAACAATGCAGATCTGCTAATCAATCTGGGCCAGACCATCCCTGATTTTCATGACAACTTTTCCCGTATTGCTGAAATTGTTCCCAACCAGGAAGATGCCAAAAGCCGCTCAAGAGAACATTGGAACGCCTACAAGGAAAAAGGCTTCGAGCTTAAACACCACCAGTTATAAATTAAACAGGCGAAGTACTGTTCACTAACAACCTATTTTCGATTCTTTAAATCCACTCCCAACTATTTCCCGTACCATTAATAGGGTTACTCAAGTAAAGTGTTGAGCACCGAGATTTGGAGACTTTACCGCTCTTCATGTGATAGTTTATTACTATCATATTATTCATTTATTAATAAAATTATTTTCACTAAAGTGGCCCTCGTTTTCAGTACCGAAGTAATTGATGAATCAACATAGCCACCCACTACCCAGCATCAGTGAATTTAAAACACTGTTTTATGCCTTACTGGGGCCCGAGCAGCGCTTTTATAAACTGGTGCTGGTATACAGCCTTGCTCTGAGTTTTCTTACTCTTGCAATGCCAATATCAGTCCAGGCGCTCATAGACACCATTGCCAATATTGCACTGGTGCGTGCCATCGTGGTGATTTCACTTTTCCTGTTCGGGCTGATGTTAATTTCCGGACTCTTGTATGCCCTGCGCGCCTATGTGATGGAGCTGTTCAATCGGCGCATGTTCATTCGCATTGCGTCTGAAATGGCTGTCAGTGCTGTGTCCGCCAGAGAGTCAGGTATAGACGACAGAAAACGCCTGGCACTGTTTAACCGCTTCTTCGACATCATGACCCTGAAAAAGAACGTTCCACATGTGCTTACCAACGGATTTTCCCTGATATTACAGTCGCTGATAGGGCTTATCGTGGTGTCGTTGTACCACTTGTATTTTTTCCTGTTTGCCGTGGTCCTGGTTCTGCTTATCTAGCTGGTATGGAAAATCTGGGGTTGGCGCGCCATCCGTTCCGGATTTTTGCTGTCTGAGTCCAAATACGAAACCGCGGATATGCTGCAAACACTGAGCATGAGCCTGCGTGACTTCAAGGCGACCGGCAATGTCGAGTACATCCTGGAAGAATTCAATGAAGTAGTGAACAACCATGTGGATCAGCAGGAAAACCACTTTGCCTTTACTTTCCGGCAATTACTGAGTCTGTTGCTGATCAACGCTGTGGCCAGTGCCGTTCTGTTAGGTATGGGAGGCTGGTTGGTAATCCAGGGTGAATTAACCCTCGGCCAATTGGTAGCAGCCGAACTCATCATGCTTGGCATTTTTGCCGGCCTGGCGCCTTTAGCCGGATACCTGGAATATTTCTATGATATTTGTGCAGCTGTAGAGGAGATCAGCCGCTTCAATACTTTGCCCCAGGAAAAAGTTTCGCCGGCTAAACAAGGTCAGCTGGATAAACACAATCTGACATTACGCTTTGACGATGCCGGTTTTGGCAAGCAGGCACGAGAAAAACTGACAATGAATTTCTCTGTGCTTCCTGGTGAAATTCTGCATGGCAATATTGAAAACCAGCGCGGTATTAATCTGATGAAAAATGCTGTCATTGGCAATATCTTCACAAGTCGTGGCGAAGTGATTTTCGGCAACCTGACCACACGGGAAATCAACTGCTTTGAATTGCGTAAACTGGTCAAGGTCATTGATCGGGCAAGTGTAATTCCTGGCAGCATTCGACACTACCTGATGTTTTCAAACCCGTCCGCACAGCAGGTAGAGATTCGTAGAGCCCTTGAACTCTGCGGCATGACAGAGGTGATTGAAAAACTGCCAGAGGGACTGGATTCCCAGTTGGGTGCTGATGGCTGGCCCCTTAGCTTGGAACGCAGCCTGCGCCTGAAACTGGCGGCGGCTTTTCTATCGCGACCATCAATGCTGGTTATTGACCAGATTTATGATCTGGTGGATCAACAAACCATGCAGGCTGTCCTTACTGAACTGGGTAAACAAAACTGTAGCGTTATCTATTTCACCCATCGCCAGGACCTGGATTTATTTACCCGAAATTTTGAATTAAACGAAAACACGCTTATTGGAAATGACAGTAAATAATTTTGAGATACAAAAACATAACCAGCGCTTCAGTTTTGCCAATGCCATGGATCGCAAATACCTCGGGCACTTGCCTTGCCTGAACCGTATCAGCCTGCCCGCTCCCATCAAGGTCGTTGCCTGGACCCTGGTTGCCGGTTTTGTTTTGGCCGGCCTTGCCATGACCTTTATCCCCTGGGTACAAACAACCTCCGGGCCCGGCAAGGTAACGACGATGAATCCGCGCGACCGGGTGCAAAGCATCAATGCTGTGGTTTCCGGACGCGTTGCCCAGTGGTACGTCAATGATGGTGATAGCGTAAAAGCTGGCGACCCCATTGTACAAATTCAGGATATTGATATTGATCTGGTGTCACGCCTGCAGGCACAGCTTGATGCAGCAGAAAGAAAATACGCCGCTACAACAAAGGCCGTCGCCATTGCCCGTATCGATTACGAGCGTAAGGAAGCACTGTTTAATGAAGGCCTGGAGTCACGCTATGAATTTGAGCAGGCCAGAATCAAGGTACAGGAACTTCTGGTCAGCGAACAGGAAGCGGCTGGAGAAATGAATTCTGCCCAGGTGAATTTGTCGCGCCAGGGCAGCCAGCTGGTTTCGGCACCACGAGATGGCACCATTATCCATGTGGAAGCCGGCGATCTGGCCACCATTGTCAGTGCCGGTGCCCCACTGGCAACCTTCATGCCTGCCAATGTTGAAAGGGCCGTAGAGATTTATATCGACGGCCGCGACATCGGACTGGTCAAACCGGGTCGCCAGGTCAGAATGGTCTTTGAAGGCTGGCCAGCCTTCCAGTTCAGTGGTGTTCCTGATCATGCCATTGGTACTTTTAGTGGCGAAGTGGTTTTTGTTGAGCCCAGTGCCAGGCCGGATGGCACCTTCAGGGTGCTTGTCGAGGAACCTGCCACTGCTACAAATTGCTTTGACACTACCCGCCCGGACTTTACCAGCAATACCATAGATTGCGGTTGGCCGCCGGAAAGCTACATCCGTCTTGGCGCCAATGCGAGAGGCTGGATATTGCTCGACACTGTGCCACTTGGTTTTGAGCTGTGGCGCCTGTTAAATAATTTCCCGCCGGTCAATAGCAATCCCTCGGCGACAAGCCAATGAGAAAGATAAGAATGAAAACCTTTTTGACTCTTATCAGCTTCTTGTTGCTGTAGCATCAGGCCCAGGCACAGGATTCCATACTTGATACGCCGACAGCTTTGGGCACGCAACTGCAGGAAGTTCTGTCCAGCGTGCAGGAGCACTATCCATCAATCAAAGCGGCCCAGGCAGAAATCAATGGCAAGGACGCGCTGGTTCAGGCTGCCCAGGGCGCCTTTGACCCTGTGCTTTAAGGTTCATTCAAGAACAGGCTGAGCGGATTTTATGACGGCAATAATCTGGAATCTTTTTATCGGAAGCGTTTCCCAGCTTTTGGCGCACAGATCTACGCCGGATTTCGTCGCTCAGATGGTAACTTTCCGACTTACGAGAACAATCTCACTACAACCAATGGTGGTGAATCACGTGTAGGCGTGTCTTTTTCACTCTGGCGTGATCGTGATTTTGATGAGCTGCGTTTTCAAACAGCAACAACGCGTGTTGATGCCCTGAAAGAAAGATATCACTTACAAAGGGAGATGATATCGATCCTTCAGGATGCCTACATTACTTATGCGCAGTGGCTGCAGGCTGCCAGACTTCTGGGTGATTACACAGAACTGCTGCAAATAGCTGTTAATCGGGCCGAAGCTGTTAATCGCAGTGTCGAAAGCGGCAATATTGCAGAAATCATAGCTGTTGATAACAACCTGGCTGTCTTGCAAAGACGTAGTCTCGTCGTGGATGCACAACGCCTGGTAGACGCCTCTGCCTATAAATTATCCCTGTATTATCGGAATGCAGATGGCTCTCCGCGTCTGCCGGTGTATACCAGCGGGCTTTCCATACCCGAGGAGGAGCTTGCTGACACCAGCAATCTGGATGCTATTCTTGAGCGGGTTATTGAATTGAATCCAGATATTGCCATGGCTCGTCTGAACCGGGACCAGGAAGAACTCGAAGTACGCCTGGCCAGCAATGAAGCCAAACCCAGAGTTGATCTACGCTTTTATAATGCCCGGGATTTTGGCGACGGCATAAGCTCTTTGCGTGGTACAGAAAATGTTGCTGATATCAGCTTCAGTATTCCGCTTGCCACCAATACCGCACGCGGCAAAGCCAATGCAGCGCGCTCACGCATAACCGGCCTGAATTTTCGCATCCAGCAATTCATTAACCAGTCCCGAACTGATCTGGAAGTAGGACTGGTCAATCTGGATGCAACTCGCGAACTGGAAAGTATTGCCGAACAGGAACTCAGTGCAGCACGGCAACTTGCAGAGGCTGAAGCCAGTCGCTTTGAAGCGGGTCTGAGTGATTTCTTTCAACTTAACCTGCGTGAGCAGGTCGTGGCCGAAGCTGAACTGAAACGGTGGCGGGCGCATTTTGATCATCAGGTTGCACTGGCAAATTACTATGGTGTAAGCATGGACCTTCAGGCTCTGGGATTGGAAATCGGACAGTTGAATCCCCAGCAGGATTAGTGAAGCCACGCGTGAGGCTGCGTATTTATTTCGGCATTGGGATATAGTCGTGTACAGGCTATAATCCCGGCCTTTCTGACACACCCAACGCAGTAATCACGTAACACTCCATGGAAAAAACCTACCAACCTAATGCCATTGAACTTGCCTGGTATCAAACCTGGGAAGATAAAGGCTACTTTACGCCAGGCGGCACCGGTACGCCCTACAGTATTGCCATCCCTCCTCCCAATGTTACCGGCAGCCTGCACATGGGCCATGGTTTCAACAATGCCATCATGGATGCGCTCATTCGCTACCACCGCATGAAAGGGTGTAACACGCTCTGGCAGGTAGGAACAGACCATGCCGGCATCGCCACGCAGATGGTAGTGGAACGTCAGCTTCAGGCCGAAGACCTGACTCGACATGATCTGGGCAGGGACAAGTTCATTGACAAGGTGTGGGAATGGAAAGCCGAATCCGGCGGTAACATCACGCGCCAATTACGACGTCTGGGCTCATCCATCGACTGGAGGCGCGAGCGCTTCACCATGGATGAAGGCCTATCCCGCGCCGTGGAAGAAGTGTTTATCCGCTTGTTCGATGAAGGCATTATTTACCGTGGCAATCGCCTGGTGAACTGGGATCCGAAATTGCATACCGCAATCTCTGACCTGGAAGTGGTTTCGGAAGAAGAAAATGGCTACTTCTGGTATTTCCGCTATCCCCTTGCCGATGGCGCCACTACCGCCGATGGCAAAGACCACATCACCATAGCAACAACCCGGCCTGAAACCATGCTCGGGGATTCTGCTCTGGCGGTTCATCCCGAAGATGAACGCTTTAAAAATCTCATCGGCAAATCCGCCGTCCTGCCCTTATGTGACCGGGAAATCCCTATTATTGCTGATGACTACGTGGACCCCGAGTTTGGTACTGGCTGCGTAAAAATTACCCCCGCCCACGATTTTAATGACTACGACGTTGGCAAACGCCACGATCTCGAGCTGATCAACATCCTGACCCACGATGCCGCCATCAATGAAAATGCCCCTATAGCCTATCAAGGCCTGGATCGTTTCGAGGCCCGCAAACAGATAGTTGCCGACATGGAAGTGGCGGGGCTGCTGGAGAAAATTGAGGATCACAAACTCAAGGTCCCGCGCGGAGATCGCAGCGGCGTGGTTATAGAGCCTTACCTGACCAACCAGTGGTACGTGGCTGTGGAAAGCCTGGCCAAACCGGCGATTGAAGCCGTAGAAAACGGTGACATCGAATTCGTGCCCAAAAACTGGGAAAACACCTACTTTGCCTGGATGCGGGACTTGCAGGATTGGTGTATCAGCCGCCAGCTGTGGTGGGGGCATCGCATCCCGGCCTGGTATGACATTGATGGCAACATTTATGTCGGCAGCAGCGAAGCACAGGTCCGGGAAAAATATTCCCTGGCTGCTGATTTGACCCTGTCACAGGATGAAGATGTACTGGATACCTGGTTCTCTTCCGCCCTCTGGACTTTTTCCACCCTGGGCTGGCCTGATGACACCGAAGAGTTAAAGACCTTTCACCCAACCAATGTACTGGTAACGGCTTTTGACATTATCTTTTTCTGGGTTGCCCGCATGATCATGATGACCCTGAAATTCAGGGGCGAAATCCCGTTCAAAAAAGTCTATATCCATGGCCTGATCCGGGACGGCGAAGGTCAGAAAATGTCGAAATCAAAAGGCAATGTACTGGATCCCATCGACCTGATCGACGGTATTGACGTTGACACCCTGGTGGCCAAGCGTACCACGGGCCTCATGCGGCCGAAAGATGCCGAGAAAATTGCCAAAAAAACCCGTAACGAGTTTCCCGAAGGCATCCCTGCCTATGGCACCGACGCCCTGCGCTACACCTTTTATTCGCTGGCCACTACTGGCCGCGATATCAATTTCGACATGGGCCGCATCGAAGGCTACCGGAATTTTTGTAACAAGATCTGGAATGCTGCCCGCTACGTGTTCATGAATACAGAAGAGGAAACAGTCACTCAGCCCAACGACAGCTCCCACTACTCGCGCGCAGACATCTGGATAGTTTCGCGCTTTCAGGACACGCTGAAAAAAGTCGAAGACGCCATAGCCGTCTATCGCTTTGATCTGGTATCCCAGGCTATTTACGATTTCTTCTGGAATGAGTACTGCGACTGGTATCTGGAATTATCCAAACCCGTGCTTTGGGATGACAATGCTTCCGCAGAGCAAAAAAATGCCACCCGTTACACCTTGCTCAATGTGCTGGAACAAAGCCTGCGTATGCTGCATCCCCTGATGCCATTTATTTCAGAGGAAATATGGCAAAAAGCGGCCCCGCAACTGGGCATTAATGGCCCATCCATCATGTTGCAGCCTTATCCTGAACTGGATGCAGAAAGCATTGATGCCAATGTGGAAACAGAAATAGAGTGGATCAAGAATGTCATTATTGGCATACGAAATATTCGCGGCGAGATGAATATTTCCCCTGCCCTAAACATTAATGTCTTGCTGACCCGCGGCACTGAACAACACAAGACTTTTCTTGCCGCCAATGAACAGTTTCTGGTCAAGCTGGCCAAACTTGAAAGCGTCAGTTGGCTGGATAATCCCGCCGATGCACCCCCCTCATCCATGCAGGTCGTCGGTGAAATGGAAGTACTTGTGCCCATGGCCGGTCTGATAGATGTGGCAGCGGAACTGACACGCCTGGGTAAGGAACAGGAAAAACTGGATAAGGAAATCTCCCGGCTCAACAGCAAACTCGGCAATGCCAGATTTGTTGATAATGCACCGGCTGAGGTTGTTGCGAAGGAAAGGGAAAAACTGTCTAATGCTGAATCAACCTTAAACCAGCTCCAGGACCAGGTTGCTAAACTGCAGCAGCTTTAGCACAGGTTTTAGCCCACACACCTAACCTGTTCCAAGCATAAATATTTATTCTCAGGAGAGCACCATGCCGAACCTGAAGCTAGCCAGACAACTATTTCTAATAAGCCTTAGTGTTCCAATAAGCCTTAGTGCCGCCTTATTTTCAAACACTGCTTTGGCGCATCTGGAAAAGAACACGGACCTGAACGGTGGCCACTGGGATGATTTTGGCAATTACCATTGCCACCAGTCAGGTTGCAGGCAAGCTCCTTCCCGTTTAGACAGGTTTGTCCGCCTCCCGATGACCCTGAATACCCGTGACCAGCAAGATTTATATCTGGCTGAAGACTGGCCACACTGGATGCTGGTTAGCACTTGTCAGACTGTGCGCACCCAGATTCTTGAGGCCACCAGTGAAGTCCCGGTATCCTGGACCAATCCCAGGCAATGTGAAATTCGTGAAGGTAAATGGATTGACGCCTACACGGGTGAAGAATTTGCCAGAGCAGCGCGTCTGGAACTGGATCACATCATTCCGCTGTCTTATGCCAACGCTGCAAATGGTTATCAATGGAATGACCAGAAACGCATGCAATTTGCCAACGACCCCCTGAACCTGATTCCGGTTGGTCGCGATACTCATCGCAACAAAAGAGACCGGGGTATTGGTAGCTGGCGTCCGCCCGAGGAAAGTTTTCACTGTGAATATGCTGCCGCCTGGCGTGACATGTCACGGAAATATGACCTGCAACTTTACCAACGTGATGAGAGCCGTATGAATACCATCCTCGAGGATTGTGATATTCCTGAGATGGATTTTGAATCTGAAAATGATACGGAAGTGGATGTACAGGTAAACGGCATTCCATTTCCGCTATAGGCATTCCATTTCCGCTATAAAAGCTTGCCCAGGGCACCTCTTTAAAAATCTCTTCGGAAAGTGATACCATTCCCGGTTCACTATGGTGCAACCATTTTTATAGCACTGTGGTGTTATAAAACGTGTTGTAAAATTTCTTTACAATAATAATTAAAAAAATATAAACACAATTGACAAAAACACTACAACTATTAATAAAAAAAACTACAACTATATTTTATTGGGCCAATCATGAATATCAAAATAATTATTGCTTCAACAATAGTCGCGATGTTGCTTGCTGCTATTTCATTTTTCGTGGAGCTGTACAATCTACTCCCTACTCCCCTGACCATATTTGCCATTGCCTTGATAAGCGGATGCCTGACAAGTTTCTGGGTTTGTTCTGCTGAAGGCATGATCTCGGACGAATCTGCACCTCGTGAAAAAGGCAAACCTATCAACGATGGCAACAAGGAAACCGGCAGTGTTAAATGGTTCAGCGCCAGCAAAGGTTTCGGTTTTATTACCCGCGACAACGGGGATGACATTTTTGTCCATTTCCGCTCAATAATGGGTAAAGGGCACAGAATTCTGCGCGAAGGACAGCGTGTTGAATATATTGTGACTGAAGGAACAAAGGGGCTGCAGGCCGAAGACGTTTCGGAAGCCAAAGGCTAGCAAAGCCTGGAAAGACCAGGACTGGCAAGCCTTTCAGCTTGCTGGTTGTTTGCCTGACCATCCTGTTTGCAGGATAGGATAGCTGCTCAATTATTCACTTAATTAATAGTGGGGAGGTTTCTCATCTCCCTGATTGATGTCCATTGTCCCTACCATGCCTTCTTCCATGTCAGTGAGCTTATCGTTAAGCAATTTTAGTTGATATTGCAGTTTATCAATCTGTTGCTGCTGACTGGTCAGCGCATCATTGAGTTCATTGATAGTCTGATCCTGAAAAGCTATTCGGGATTGCAATTCCACCAATTCGTCCAGATCACTACTCATCAGGTATCGGCCCATTCACGCAACAAATTGTGGTAAACACCTGCAAGATCAGTAAGAGCTGCCTGCTCTGGTGTTTCGATCGCTATTTTCTGAATGGCATTATCCAGCTCATAAAGAATTTTTCGCTGATGATCATTACGTACCATACTCTGAATCCAGAAAAAAGCTGCCAGACGGCGTCCGGCAGTGACAGGTTTGACCTGGTGAACACTTGTCCCTGGATATAACACCATATCACCTGCCGCCAGCTTGACGCTAACGGGACCAAAACTGTCTTCGATTACCAGTTCACCACCTTCGTAACTCTCTGGTTCGGAAAGAAACAGCGTGGCGGAAATATCGGTACGAACCCGATGCGGTGTTCCAGTCACGGGACGAATAGCTCCATCCACGTGAGAACCATAACTGCCTTCCCCTTCGTAACAATTAAACAAGGGCGGTACTATTTTCATCGGCAGGGCCGCGGCCGTAAATTGTTGATTGCCGTCAAGTGCCCTGAGAACAAGTTCGCCCAACTCCCTGGCCACTGAATGATTGTCTGGCAGTTGCTTGTTGTACTTCACTGCCCGGGAAAGGTAACCGGCACTGCCTTTACCATCTGACCACTCAACATCCTCAAGCGCTTTGCGGCAGGAGTCCAGTTGCTCCTGATTGATAACCCTGGATAGCTGGATCAGCATATTGAGTTCTCAGTAATCGAAGTTCATGGCAAAAACTGCACCCAATCCCGGACCAGGCACCACATGCCAGGGATGAAGTTGATCAAAATAATATTTATCAGTCAGGTTGGTAAAATTAACCTTGAAGGTAACATTATCAGAATAAACATATTTCGCCATGGCATCGAATGCCCAGTAGCCATCAGCTGCTTTATTGTTATTCACCACACGCATATCCATGTAGCGCGTGCCAATACCAAAATCCAGTGCAGACCCTAACGCCCAATTGAGCCAGAAAGAGAAGGTGTTTTCTGCCACATTATTAATACGTCCTTCATTACCTGTTAGCGGGTTACGCTGCACATCATCAAGATAGGTGTAACCAGTAGTGAAATAGAGTATGTCATCCAAACCACCGCTGAGATTCAGGGAAAAACCCCTGATTTCCTGCTCTCCTCCAAGCGTGTTAAAACCCGGGTTGAGCGGGTCAGGGATTCTTGCGTTGTTTTTACTGATCCTGAACAGGGCTCCGTCAAGCAGGAGCTGATCATTTAACAGGCTCCATTTAACGCCGAATTCAAGGCTTTCATTTTCCTCCGGCTCCAATGAGACATTGCCTGTTGTCAGCGCCCTGCCGCTGTTGATGAAGGACACAGACTCACCAGACGGGTTGTACGAAGTTCCCCAGCCAAGATAGAGAGTGCCTTCATCTAAGGGCTTGTAGACCAGGGCTGTGCGATAACTGGCCTCAGTGTCATTGATATTAAAACGCCCGGAACTGGTCTCCACACCGGCTACATCCAGGCGTTGTTCTAAATAGCCAGTGTCAAAACGATCCCAACGCAGCCCCAAACTCAGTTGCCACTTTTCCCCCAATTTGAGGGTATCAAGCAGGTAAGCAGCCAGTGTGTCACTGTCAGCATCGGATCTCAGGCGAGTTGCAGTGATCCCGATATAAGGACCGTACACTGGATTACCCAGAGTGGTCGTGGGTACCGGGATACCATAATCAAAAAAAGGTGTTTGTGAGGCAAAACCAAAGGAAGGGTTCGACGTTTCGCTGGCACTTTCCAGACCGGCAACCACAGTGTGTTCAATGTCTCCGGTGATGAAATCCGCGCGCAGGTTTAGTTGGGCCTGCAACATCTTTTCTGTACTTTCTCCGGTAAATATCATCCGATGAACAGTGATGTTTTCTGGTGGATCAGCCCGGGAAACACTATTTTCAACCTGAGGCTCAGTGATGAAACTGCTGCGGTAATAATCCGCGTGACGCAATTGGGCATTCAGGGACCAGGTAGTGTTAATCTGATGTTCAAGCAACACGGATGTCACCGAAGCTTCGGTTTCCAGATAGTCAGATTCAAAGCCATAGAAATTTTCCCTGTCGCCATGGGCAGGCTGTCCCTGTATCCATGGCAGGCCATAGTCAGGAATACTGTCACTGTCCAGCCGCATATAACTCAAGGTCAGGTTGGTTGCACTACCTAACTCAAGACTCAGGCTGGGTGCAATGCCATAGCGCTCTGTTTCCGTGACATCACGTCCGGGCACGTCAGATTTATGCCCCAGCAGGTTAAGACGAAAACCAGCCCCTGAATTCAGGGGTTGATTGATATCTGCAGTCACCCTGGCAATCCCGGCATTGCCCACATTGACATGCAAGCTGCGCATTTCACTTTCCACAGGCTTTTTGACACTCTGATTGATGACACCACCGGTCGAGCCTCGTCCAAAAACCATCGATGAAGGGCCAAGCAAAACTTCCACAGAATCCAGATTAAAGGGATCGCGGGCATAGCTTCCCAGATCGCGCATGCCGTCAAGAAACATATCGTTACGCGATGAAAAGCCTCTGATGGTGGGGTTATTTCCTTGCCAGCTGAATTCCCCTGCACCAAGTGTAATACCCGGCACATTGCGCAGAGCGTCATCAAGGCTCATGGCATTGCGATCCTCCATCAGCTGTGCCGAAATTACTGTGACTGACTGTGGCGTGTCCAACAGCGGTTCGGTCAGCTTGCTGAGGGAACTCTGGTCCACCCTGTATGCGCCCTGACGGGAATCTTCAACAATGATTTCCTCAATGGCACCATCCTGTGCAAGTGCTGTCTCGGCAAGTAAGACGTTGGCAGCAGTGCCAATGAGGAGGCTGGATATCAGGAGTCCCAACGGATCCTGTTTTTTTCGGAATGGAATGGCTTGAATTGACAGGAACCGCAGTTCTTCAGACATATATGTAAACCAGGTGTTACAGGAAAACGGGCAAAAGTATAACGAATCATCCCCGGTGATTCGATCATCTTTGAGCGGATTCATGATTATTGCAGGTTTTAATGGCCTGATTAATCTGCAATAATTTCTCCATGATTGCATTACGCTCTACTTTCCAGGAAATACAAGCAGTTCATCATGTCCTCTGATAATTCGAAACCCCCTATCCGCTGGACCAATCTTGCTGTTCTCGGTATTCCTCCCATTATCGCGTTTACCCTTGTGCCCTGGTATGGCTACAACTTCGGCTACGATTTGATTGAGTGGATGTGGTTTCTTGTTCTCATGATTTTCTGTGAGATGTCGATCACCGCTGGCTATCACCGACTCTGGTCGCACAGAGCCTACAAGGCGCACCCGATCCTGAAATTTATGTTCGCCCTTGGCGGTGCTTGTGCCTTGCAAAATGACTGCATTACGTGGGCATCTGATCATCGCCGTCATCACCTGTATGTGGATGACAATGACCGGGACCCCTATTCGGCAAAACGCGGCTTCTGGTATTCACATTTCGAATGGATGATCAGGGATTACGAAAGCACCCATGTCGATCTGGGCAACGCCAGGGACCTGTTGCAGGAACCCATTTTGCTCTGGCAGCGCAAGCATTACCTGTCCCTGTTACTGTTAATGAATGTGGGTTTACCTGTGTTACTGGGCTGGATTCATGGTGACATCTGGGCCAGTCTGCTGTTGGCCGGTTTCCTGCGTCTGGTACTAAGCCAGCATTTCACCTATTTGATAAATTCAGCCGCCCATGTCTGGGGCAGCCGACACTATGATCCCACCCAGACCGCCCGGGATAACTGGTTTATTTCCCTGTTCACCTTCGGCGAGGGCTACCACAATTACCATCACACTTTTGCCTGGGATTATCGTAACGGCATCAAGTGGTATCACTGGGATCCCACCAAGTGGCTGATCCGGACCTGCTCGTGGATTGGGCTGGCATCAGATCTCAGGCTTTGTTCTGCTTACCGGCAGGAACTCACTCGCCTGGAAGTGCAATACAACAATGCCTTGCAAAAATGTGAACAACTGATCGACTCTCTGGCCTGGCGCAAAAAACTGGAGCAGGAGTACGATCAACTGGTCGAAACGCTTAATCACTGGGCGGAACTGAAACAGCAGTGGTATCAGGTTAAATCTGCACAGTTTTCTTCAGACTGGCATGAAAATTTTCCTGATCTGGAACCCGAATCTTTGCGCCTGCGATATCGCCAGCTAAAAATTGAGTTAAAGAATAAACGTAAAAACTGGCAAGCACTGTTAAATACTTTCACCTCCTTGCCGTATCAGGCAGCATGAAGCACTCCCTTGCCTGCTCCTCAGGAAAAAGCACAGGCAAAAGTGCAGGATAGTGTGCACTTTCATAACTCCGCCCACAACTTCACCGAATGATTGATTTTTCACTCAAAGTAATTTCTTCACAGGCGTGGCTCGACACCGTGATGGCTGATTTTGATGCCTTCCTGCTTGATCATGCCAGTTGTGAAAAAAAAGCCTCGGGCATGGCCATGTCGATGATTTCACACTATCCGGACAAACCGGAACTAATCAGGGAAATGTTAAGCCTGGCGATTGAAGAACTCAGCCATTTTCGTGATGTGATGCGCCTGATTCTGGACCGTGACTTACTCCCGGCAGCTGATGCGAAAGATGACTATATTAATCTCTTGCACAAAGCCATGGATAAGGGCAAAGACGCTTACATGATGGACAGATTATTAATTGCCAGTATTGTCGAAGCCAGGGGTGCGGAGCGTTTTGCCTTGATTGCCGAGGCCTTGCCTAAAGGTAAACTGAAATTATTTTACCAGGCCATCAGTGATTCAGAGGCGCGCCACTACCGCCTGTTTTTGAAACTCGCCGGACAATATTTTTCTGAAGAACGTATTAGTCCCCGACTTGAGTCTCTGTTAGCCCTGGAAGCAGATATTATTCGCAACCTGCCACTAAAGCCTGCTTTGCACTAGGGAACCTCTGATCAAGTCTAGTATGCCTCTGGCCTTCAGGCAGTACGCGATACAAGGCGTCCTTTCGCAGGCATGTCGTCAACCTGTCAAGAAAGGACAACGAAGTAGCGCGTACTGCTTAGGCCCCGAAGGGCGGGGCCTGAAACGCCCCGCTGCGGCGTTGCAGCCCTTGCGAATAGTGTCGCTATGCGCGGCGGACTGCGCCTTGCATCGCCGCGTTTCAGATCCCCGCAGAGACACACTAGACTTGATCAGAGGCTCCCTAGTTTCTTTACTTTTCCTGTCCTTTTCTGGATATGAATCATGGTATTTTCACAATCTCCACGGGAATTGCGTTGCGAACGTCCTGTTTAAGCAGTAAGATGCCCTGAAATTTATGACCGGTGAGTCATATTTTATTCAAAATCTAATCTGAATCAGCAAGTTGTACGTATAAGTTTAGATTGCGGACATAAAAAACCAGCCACGATAAGAAGGAACACTCAATGATCAAAAAGCTGCTGCCTGTTTTTATTATTGCTGCTTCACTGGTTATTGCGGTGATGTTGCGTCTGGCACGACCCGAGGCTGAGCAAAGTGAACCGCAACAACTTGCTGTTGTCGTCGATGCCATGGCAGTCACAGTGCAGGATGCCTATATCACCATCGCTTCCCAGGGTACGGTAGAACCGCGCACCAAAACCAACCTGGTTTCGGAAGTTGCAGGCCGTGTTATCGAAGTATCTCCTGCTTTCGTCGTCGGTGGATTTTTCAACAAGGGTGATTTGCTGATTAAACTGGATGATCAGAATTACCGTGCTGCTGCAAGCCGGGCCGAAGCCTCTGTTGCCTCTGCCCTTAGTTTACTGGAGCAGGAACGCGGACAAGGAGATGTCGCCCAGCGAGAATGGGATCGCATGAGTGCGGAAGAACAGGCCCGCATACGAGCCAAGGATTTCTATCTGCGTAAACCACAGTTGCAGGAAGCAATTGCCCGTCTTGAATCGGCCCAGGCCGATCTGGAACAGGCTCAGGCAGATCTCGCCAAAACTTCAATAATTGCTCCTTACGACGGCCTGGTCAGTGCAAAAAATACCGATATTGGACAATTTGTGACAACCGGCGCTTCTATTGCCGAAACGTTTGCCGTGGATTATGCGGAAGTCAGACTGCCAATCCCCGAGAGCAAACTAGCTTATCTTGACTTGCCCCAACATACTAAAGAACTGGTGAATCCGGACACGATGGACAGTGCCCCCGAAGTGGATCTGGTTAGCAGAATTGGTGATGAAGACTATCACTGGCTGGGCAAGATGACCCGGACCGAAGGCGTCCTTGATACCCGCACCCGCGTTCTGTTCAGCGTGGTCCAGGTGGAAGACCCTTACAACCTCTACCGGAACACCGAAGATTGGGACATAGAACCCTTACGTATCGGTACCTATGTCAACGCCAACATCCGCGGTCGTTTACTCGAAGATGTGGTGGTCCTGCCTCGTTACACGCTGCAGTCAAACAATATTGTCTGGATTGCCGATGCCGAAGGTAGCCTGCGCCCCAAAACAGTCGATGTACTTACCATCAACGGTGATGACGCCTATATTTCTTCAGGCCTTAAAAATGGCGACAGGGTCGTTCTGACCCGCCTGGAAAACCCCCTTAACGGCTCTCCAGTACAGATCAATGATGTGGAAGGTACTACGCAAACCGTCCAGGCCATTCAGTAACCAGGAAAACTCATGTCAGAGCCCACTGTACTCAAAGAAGAAAAAGGCCTCATTGCCTGGTTTGCCCACAATCATGTAGCCGCAAACCTGATGATGATCATTATCATCATGTCGGGGCTGTATTCTGTTTATACGATTACCAAGAAAGCCATGCCGGATTTCGATCTGACCAGCATTCAGATCACTATGGCCTACCCGGGTGCGACCCCGGCAGATGTAGAAAAAGGCATCATCATCCTTATTGAGGAAGCGGTTGAGGATGTGGATGGCGTAAATGATATTCGGTCCGTTGCCCGGGAAGGCAGCGGCACGGTAACACTCGAGATTGATGAATCCTACGACATCAATGAAGTGCTCAATGACATCAAAACGCGCGTCGATGGCATTATCAATTTTCCAATAGATGCAGAGCCTGCTGCAGTCAGCCGCACTCTGCTTCGAAATGATGCCTTGCGCATTGAAGTCTATGGCGATATTGACCCGGTTAGCCAGAAAGAACTGGCACAACAACTCCGGGAAGAATTACTGGAACTGGACAATGTCACCCTGGTCAGAATGGCCGGTGACAGACCCTATGAAATTGGCATTGAAGTGTCTGAAAATACCCTGCTGAAGTACGGCCTGAGCCTCGACCAGATTGCCCAGCGTATTCGCGCTTCTTCGCTCGACCTGCCTGCAGGTTCTATAGATACCCAGGGTGGTGAAATTCTCGTTCGCACCCAGGCCCTGGCTTACGATTACCAGGACTTTGACAGAATAGTATTACTAACTACAACAGATGGCACCATCCTGACCCTCGGTGATATAGCTACTATCATTGATGGCTTCGAAGACACGGAAACCTATGCCCGCTTCGATGGCAAACCTTCCATCAGCCTGACTGTGCTTACCACCAGTAACCAGAATATGCTCAAGGTGACCGAGGCTGCGAGAAATTTCGTTGAGGAAAAGAAGCAGATCTTGCCAGATGGCATCAGCCTGGATGTATGGGCAGATTCGTCCTACTACTTGCAGGACCGCCTCGATCTTATGACGGAAAACCTTTTGATGGGGGCTTTCCTTGTGTTGATCATTCTCAGCATATTCCTGGAAATCAAACTCGCCTTCTGGGTCATTGTCGGCATTCCTATTTCCTTTTTGGGCGCCTTTGCCCTGATGCCCGCAGTCGGTCTTGACCTGAACATGCTCAGTCTGTTCGGGTTTATCATGGTGCTTGGCATCGTGGTGGATGACGCCATCATTATTGGAGAAAGTGCCCATCACAGTATGACCAAGTACGGCCATAGCACTAATAATATTGTGCATGGCGCCAACCGGGTTGCCCAGCCTGCCACCTTTGGCGTTCTCACCACCATTGTTGCCTTTATGCCACTGTTGATGATCAGCGGCTTTGCTGCTGCCTTTACGGAGTCCATTGGCTGGGTGGTTATATTGTGTCTGGTGTTTTCCCTGGTTGAATCAAAATTGATACTGCCTTCTCACCTGGTCCATTTTGGCAAACCCAATCCAACTAGTTGGTTCAACAAAATCCCCAAATGGGCCAATGCCATTCTCGATAATTTTGTGCATAACAAATACACGCCATTCGTGAAGAAATGCATTCACAATCGTTACACCACTTGCGCAAGTTTCATCGCGCTGTTTATTGTGACCACGTCATTGCTTGCCGGCGGCGTAGTCAGGTTGGTTTTTTTACCGGAAATCCCCAGCGACTTCATTCAGGCATCGGTCACGATGGTGGAAGGCAGCCCGGAGACGCAAACCCGTGCCATCATGGAAAAACTTGAAGATGCGGCCTTGTCTCTAAACAGTAATGGTCAATTTGAATTTGAAGATTCGGAAAGCGGTGAAAACTCTACCAACATTGTCGATCACGTCATCATTGTCGGCAGCGGTGTCTCCTCTGGCACTATGGCCATCGAACTTGACAAGGATGTACCCAGCCAGCTCGATTCCGACTTAATCACCCTGTACCTTGAAAACTACGTGGGCAATATGCCCGGCCTCAAGTCACTGACCTTTTCTGCCGGCCAGGTCTTTGGTGGCAATCCCATTTCCTACCAGTTGGTCAGCAACAACGCTGAAGAATTAACTGCCGCCGCGACAGAACTGGAAGCCAAACTACGCACCTACAATGGACTTATTAATATCAAGAATGAGGCCGTGAACAGCAAGGACGAGTTAAGACTGCAATTGATGCCCCGTGCTGAAGTCATGGGCTTTACTCTGAACGATCTCACCACCCAGGTGCGTAATGCTTTTTATGGTTCCCAGGCCCAACGCTTGCAACGTGGGGATGATGAAGTTCGTGTCATGGTGCGTTATCCCGAACAGGAGCGCGTTTCCATTGGCGACCTGGAAGACATGTACATTCGCACCAGCGATGGTCAGGCTGTGCCCTTCTCTTCCATGGCTGAATTTGAGATGCAACCAGGCTATGCGCAAATAAACCGGGTAGATGGTGAACGTTCAGTCGCTGTAAATGCAGACATTATTGAGTCCCTGGTCGAACCCAATGTCGTCAATGATGACATCAAGAACAATTTTTTCCCGGAACTTAAAACCCGCTATCCCAGCGTGGATTACCGTGAAGACGGTGGTACCGCAGAACAACAAAGCATTATTCAGGATATGGTGCGCGGTATGATGTTTGCCATCTTCGGCATTTATGCCCTGCTGGCTATCCCCCTGCGCTCCTATACCCAGCCAATCATTATCATGGGCGTGATTCCCTTTGGTGTAGTCGGCGCCATCCTTGGTCACTTGTTTGTCGGCATCCCGGTGAATTTCATGTCTTTCCTGGGCATTATTGCGCTTTCCGGAGTGGTCGTGAATGACAGCATCATCCTGGTGAATTTTATTAACAAGTCGATCGACAAGGGCGAAGCAGTGATCGATGCCGTTGTTAAAGGCGGTGCTCGACGTTTCCGTGCCATCCTGCTGACATCCCTGACCACCTTCTTTGGTCTGTTTCCGATACTTATTGAAACCAGTATGCAGGCCCAGTTCCTGATCCCCATGGCGACCTCAATGGCCTTTGGTATTCTCTTTGCCACGGTAATTACACTACTGCTGATTCCCTGCCTGTATGTCATCCTCGAAGACATGAAAGGCCAGACAACCGGCCTAATCCCCACCGACGATCAGGCTGTCACTGGTAGCCCTGCGTAACATTATTGGTAATCAGGACAAAATGAGTGATGGCAAAGAGGCCGGGCAAACCTTCCTGATTCCAGTTCTATAGTTTCTTCGCTGCCGCGGCTTGCCTACGCCTGGCTGCAGCCAATGCTGCACGCCGCACTCGGGCATCTGCTTCGGCTTTCAGTTTCTTGGCCCAATCCTTCTCGAACTGCTGCAATACCTTGGCTCTGGCAGCAAGCTTGCAATCGAATGGTTTCGCAGTCTGTAATTTATCCTGCCTGGTAGACAGTATCAGTTTAGCTTCGCTGAGAGATTCACCCAACAACAAAGTAGCAGCCCTGGCTTTCTTTAATTGATTCTTAGCCTTCTTGGAGCCACTTTTTTGTGCCTTTAGTGTCGCCTTGGCTGCTTTTACCTTGGCCTTGGCCATTTCTTTCTGCAAGGACTTAATTTTCTTGCGTGCGGCATTTAGTTCTTTTTCATGACTGCTGACATAGCTGTCTCGAGCCTTGTTGATCCTGCTCTGAAGTTTATGAAAATCGTCTTCCAGTTCTTCTACCAAATGACGCGTCGCATCCTTTATTTTCTTCATCTTTGACTTTTTGATTGTAGTTGCCATTATTTCCTCCAGTTTTAAGGTAAAGCCCTGTTTTTTACTCGCCTTCATACTCACAGCATAAGCACAAAAACGATCAATCACTTGATTCGCATCAAGAGATAGCTCAGTCCAGGCTTTGCGGTCTTCCACAGTAGTGCCCATAGTGGGATTGCTTGCTTTACCTATTTTTAGCTATTTCTATCTCCTTTCTCCCTTCTGGTTGTTAGAGTACGCTTAAAACAATCAAGCCTTGAAAAATATCCTGCAATAATGTTTTCGCTCTTGTTGTGCCAGGTTCTGCATCGATGTTATCTAGTGAAGGATTGAAATTGTTAACTTGTAACAACTCGACTTCTATCCCGTCATTAAGGATGCATCATCACCAATAAGTGAAAGTGTGAATGATCCAATTGCACTGGAGTTCAATTTAATCGGGCAAAGTTAAGGTAAGTTCAAAAAGCAATGGTCCCAATTCCCCTTCCCCTTCAACTTCCCTGACCTGCCTGCCTTCTTTCAGGGTAAAGGGAATAGCCAGGTAATTGCGCCCTCCGTGTTCTCTGGAGGCTTCAAGGTAGAGCTCGTAGTCCCCTTGTAAAAGGATATTGCCACTATCGTCACGACCATCCCAACGCACTTCATAACTGCCAGGAGCCCGTGTTGGCCGGGTGACATTATTGGCAGGGAGTCCACTGCGCCTGCCTACGCGTCGCCACCAGACAGAATTGCTTTGTGCCCAGCGTTGTTCACTTCCAAGTAACAACAGGTTTTTGATTGGCCTGCCCTCAGCATCACCCACCCAGATAGCGACATAAGGCCTTTTATAATCGCGGGTTCTCAGATTCGGGATGGTGTATTTAAGACTCAGTTCCAGGGTTGAGTTAGCCTGCCGGCGCAGATCTCCGCCCAGGTAGTTTTGCCAGTTATTGGAGACATTCATATTCCCTTGCGGATCGATCACCATGGCCACCACGTTTTCCAGAGTGTTAACGAATTTCAACGCAGCTTCCGAATTTTGTGTTGCCAGGTAGGTCGCAATGGCATCTGCTGTCAATGCATCTGGTGCTATCACAACACTGTACAGGCCACCAGACACAGGCCAACCACGCCTGGTGTCCAGTATCTGGCTAAACGCTTCATCACCAATTAACCAGTTGCGACTGCCATGACCGCTTGTCGCTACCGCCATATTAGTCAGACTCAGGGTAGCAATGAAATTGTCATTATCTGCCAAGGCTTCCGGGTCTGCTACGCCAACCTGCCAGCCCTCATCACCTTCAGGAGATCCCCAATAGTAGCCGTCACCGCCTATATCCAGTTTGATGGCAAAGGCGTCGGGTAGCGCTCTTTGGATGAATTTCATGGCCTGGTCAATGATGTAACCTTTCGCCAGCCCGGATGGTTCGAGACTTATATACTCATCCAGCTCGATTCGGCGTGTTGGCACATCAATAAGAAGCGCATTGTTACTTACCGCACGCGCCGTTGGTAACATGTCAGGCACAATTGGCCGCTCCTGCCTGGCTTCAGCGGCATTCCAAAGCGCAACTACCTGGCCAAAGCGACAACTGAAAGCGCCATTGCTGCGTTCCTGCCATTCTTCACAGGCATTTACCACCGCCAGCAGATCATCGGATGCCTCGTTCGTAGCACGCTCCTGGTTCAGGCGCATAATTTCGCTGTCATCACGCCACGTTGAAAGTATCTGCTCAAGCCTGGCAATTTCATCCAGCACTGCATCGGCTGCCAATTCCTGATCCTCTGTACTGCCCCCATGAATCGTAATATCCATGGAAGTCCCCAATACGTTGTCATAATGACGCGTCAGCACATCGGATGACTGGGCAGTCGCGACCTGGTGAAGCATGATGCATGTGAACAGGAAACCGCATAAAATACCCTGTTTTAAAATCAGGGCCCATTGCAGAGTTTTCCTGGGTTTTGTGGGAAAGAAGTATTTCATTTTTAAAGTGTACACTCAGGAAATTAAAAACTCATGGCAATTAACAGAATTTTCGTAAACTGGTCTCGCACCATACATGTCTTCCTGTCCATCGTAATGCTTATTGTTCTCGTGTTTTTCTCCATCACCGGCATAACCCTGAACCGTGTGGACACCTTTACTGCCGAACCAGAATTTACTGAAATTTTCCTTGAGTCATTTCCCGACCTACCTCAGGATAACGATGGCATATTAATAGAGTCGCCCGAACTGGATGACTTTTTGTCTGGAGAGTTTGGCATTGACATGGAACTCGCTACAGTTACTTTAGACAGCGACCTCATGTTTGTGGATTATCGGGCACCTGGTAAAACAATTTTTATAGAAGTCGATCTGGCCCTTGGCGAAGCCATAGGGGAGGCCACAGATTATGGGCTAATTGCCATGCTTAATGATCTTCACAAGGCCCGTGACACTGACATGTTATGGAAGTGGTTGATCGACATCAGTGCGGTTCTCATCGTGTTGTTCTCATTGGCGGGACTCGTCTTGCTATTGCCCAACAAGTTTCGCTTCAAACGAGTAGCGCTATACAGTGCCATTGGCACTGTCCTGATCAGCATCGGATACTGGCTGGGGACTATGTAATTAACTAGCCATGCCTACTGGCTCAAACCCTGTTAAATAGTTCAAAAAATTTTATTCAGTTGCTTTCACTTTCCTACTATCACAAGACGCAACTCAGTTGTAAAAAATTGGCAAAAAAGCCTGGTAGATTTGCAAGTAATTGAACTCACTGGACTTTGGGATAGCGGCTCTCTATGCTTGGCCATCTAGACCACCTCAGTTGGAGCCCACCATGGCCCTGGACAAATCCTACCTGGACATCCCCGGAACTATTGTTTTTGACGCCGACATGTCGCGTAAAGGATTTCATCTAAATCAGTTTTGCATGTCACTGATGAAAGCCGAAAATCGCCAACGCTTTCTTGAGAATTCACAAGCTTATATGGATGAATGGCCATTAACTGATATCCAGAAACAAGCCATTCTGGATCAGGACTACAATGTGCTGATAGAAAACGGCGGCAATATCTATTTCCTTTCCAAATTATTTTACACCCACGAACAACCCTTTGAGCGCGCCGTTTCAACCATGACGGGTATGACCCCGGAAGAATACCGGGCCATGATGCTCGGTGGCGGCAGACCCATAGAAGGCAATCGCTCGCGCTCCGAGCAGCCTGATGAAATAAAAGGAAAAAAATAACATGGCCCGTATCAGCTCAGCTGTTTACTCCTCTCATATTCCGGCAGTTGGCGCGGCAATTGATAAGGGGACTACTGGAAATGACTACTGGTCACCGGTGTTTAAAGGTTTTGAGTTCTCCAAGAAATGGCAGGCAGACAATATTCCTGATGTCATCATCCTGGTGTATAACGACCATGCCAGTGCCTTTGACCTCAAGGTAGTTCCTACTTTTGCCATTGGTTGCAGCGAATCTTTTGAAAGTGCTGATGAAGGCTGGGGGCCGCGCCCCATTCCCCCGGTACAAGGACATCCGGATCTGGCCTGGCATATAGCCCAGTCCGTTATCCTTGATTCCTTTGACCTGACTATCTGTAACGACTTCAAAGTGGATCATGGTTTAACGGTGCCCCTGTCGTTAATGTTTGGGCAGCCTGAAGCCTGGCCCTGCATAGTCATCCCCTTCATGGTAAACGTAATTCAATATCCGCCACCAACGGGCAAGCGCTGCTTCGATTTGGGCAAGTCCCTGCGTAAAGCAGTGGAGTTGTATGATGAAGACCTCAACGTACATATCTGGGGAACCGGTGGCATGAGTCACCAGTTGCAATACAAGCGTGCAGGTTTGATCAATTCAGAGTGGGATAACAATTTTCTGGATCTGCTGGTCAACGATCCCGATGTGCTAACCAAAATCACGCATCCCGAATACATTCGTGAAGCCGGCTCAGAAGGTATAGAACTGGTCATGTGGCTGATTGCGCGCGCGGCACTGGGCGCTCAGGTCAATGAAATTCACCGCTTCTACCATGTCCCGGCTTCAAATACGGCCCTGGGTCACCTGATACTGGAAAAAGCAGGCTAGGGAACCTCTGGTCAAGTCCAGTGTGTCTCTGCGGGGATCAGAAACACGGCGATGCAAGGCGCGGTTGCAAGCCTGCCGTTCTTGACAGAGAATCATTCCCTCACCAAAGCCTATTGAGGGATTTCCATGTCGCTGCGTAAAATACTTTTTCTTTTCCTTATTTCTACTTTTTCAGTAAGCAGTCAGGCACAGAATTGTGACCGGGCTTGCCTGGCCGGCTTTCTTGACCAGTATCTCAATGCCCTGGTCACCAATGATGCCACCCAGGCGCCGTTGAGTTACGGCTTTCGCCAGACTGAAAACTCTGTCGTCACTCCCAATGATGAGGGCCTGTGGTCGACCGTAACCGGCCTTGGTGAATTACAGCGGCGCTACTACGATCCTGAAGGCAGCAGCGCCGGCTTTTTTGGCCTGCTGGAGGAAAATGACGAACTCGCCGTGGTGGCCCTGCGCCTGAAAGTCGCCAACAACCAGATTACCGAAGCGGAATGGCACATCGGTCGCGAGGACGATGTTGGTATCACTGGTGAACCGGGCGGCGTAGTCTTTGATGCCGACAACCTGATTGCCAATCCGCCCAATGAAGGCTTCGTCCCACTGGAGCGCCGCTTCAACCGCGATGACCTGATTGCCGTCGGCAACAGCTATTTCGACGGCATCATTGCCCAGAACAGCAAGGTCATCAAAGGGCACCCGGGCTGTTCACGACGCGAAAATGGCTTTCCAACCTTCGGTGGTCCGCTGGCTGAAGGGGCAACCGGCTACAACGGGACTTCCGACTGTCGAACAGCAGGTGATTTCGGCCTGGCCCAGATTGCTGGCCGTCGCGTACAGGTGGTAGACGTGGAACAGCAGATCGTGATGATGTCGGTCGTGTTTCTGCGCCGTCCTGGCAACGAACGCTGGCGCAACCATTTCACCCACACGATCAGCATTGAGGACGGTCTTATCCGCCATGTCCATGGCGCCATGTTTTACGCCCCACCAACACAGCCGGTGCCAAACTGGCCCCCCTATAACGGCAATCTGCCCCTGTCCTTTGATGAAAGCGAATAAGACCCCAGGAGATTCCCCATGAACCTGCCCGGCTTCCTGCACAACACAATGATCAAGGTAATACTTTCCTGTTTATTTTCTCCTGCAGTCATCGCTGCACAAGCGCCGCCTACAACAGCTGAAGCCCAGGCCTTCCTGACCGAGGCTGAAAGCCGGTTGGAAGCAGCAAGCCATGAATATGCGCACGCTGCATGGCTAGCTGCCACCTACATCAACTATGACAGCCAACGGGTCGAGGCCCTGGCCTATCAGCGTTTCCTGGAATTGTCAGTGGAGTACGCCAATGCGGCAGCTCGCTTCAATGACCTGGACCTGGATTTTGACAATCGCCGCAAGATGGAACTGTTAAAACAATTCCTGGTTATTCCATCACCGAGTGATTCAGAACTCAGTCGTGAGCTGGCGGAAATCGGCTCGGAAATGGCGGCCATGTACGGGTCCGGTGAATACTGCCGTAATGAAGGCATTACCGGGGAGGAAGTATGTTACTCCGGCGATCAGATCGAAAACCTGATGCGTGAAAGCCGCGATCCGGACGAACTGCTTGAGTTCTGGGCAAACTGGCGCGAAGTCTCAAAACCCATGCAGACTCTGTATGAACGCCAGGTGGAAATCGGCAACCTCGGCGCCCAGGAACTGGGTTATGACAATCTCAGTACGTTCTGGCGCGCCAAGTACGATATGTCTCCCGATGCTTTTGCTGCCGATGCCGATGCCCAGTGGGCTAAAGTGAAACCCTTTTACGATGCCCTGCACTGCCATGTCCGCGCCGAGCTCAGTGATTACTATGGCCCGGAAGTTGTTCCACCTACAGGTCCTATTCCAGCCCATGTGCTGGGCAACCAATGGGCACAGGACTGGAGTGCGCTATACGATATTGTTAAACCTGCAACCTCAGATCTTGGCTACGACCTGGACTTATTAGTACAGGAAAACACTTCTGGTCCCGAGGATATCGTTAAAGTTGCCGAGAACTTTTTTATATCACTGGGCTTTGATCCCCTTCCCGATACCTTCTGGGAGCGCTCCATGTTTTCCGAACCAGTGGATCACAAGGCCGTGTGTCATGCCAGTGCCTGGGACCTGGATGATAAAGATGATCTGCGTATCAAGATGTGTATTGATCAGACTGCCGAAGAATTTCGCGTGGTTCATCATGAGTTGGGACATAATTTTTACCAGCGTGCCTACAAGGATCAGCCGCCGCTATTTCGTGGTAGTGCCAATGACGGCTTTCACGAAGCCACCGGCGATACTATCGCCCTGTCGGTTACACCCAAATATCTGGTGGATATCGGCTGGCTGGATATGGAACCCCCTGCAGAAGGTGACCTGGGATATTTGATGAGTATGGCGCTGGATAAAATTGCCTTCCTGCCCTGGGGACTGATGATAGACAAATGGCGCTGGCAGGTGTTCAACGGTGAAATCTCGCCCGATGAATACAACCAGGGCTGGTGGGATCTGCGCCGTGACTATCAAGGCGTCACTGCACCCATCGCCCGACCGGATGATGCCTTTGATCCGGGTGCCAAATATCATATTCCGGGCAACACCCCATACATGCGTTATTTCCTGGCCTATATTCAGCAGTTCCAGTTTCATCGTGCTTTATGCGAAGAAGCCGGCTTTGAAGGTCCACTGCATCGCTGTTCAATCTATGGCAGCAAGGAAGCCGGGGAGAAACTCAATGCCATGCTGGAGATGGGCATCAGCCGACCCTGGCAGGATGCCATGGAAGCCATGACTGGACAGAGAGAATTGGATGCTTCTGCCATCATCGATTATTTTGCCCCCCTGAAAACCTGGCTGGATGAGCAGAATCAGTTCAGACAATGTGGATGGTAATTCAGAGGTCTAATTCAGGGGACAGGGACTTTAATTATTCTAAAGTCACTGTCCCCTTTTTACCCTTTTTATTTTAGTAAAAGGAAATAACAATAAATGAACCCTGCACTACCTGTCATAGACGACACCAAAATCTGGGACTCCATGTTGAGTCTTTACAATACCCACGCTATTGCCCTGGCTCTGGAACTGGGCATTTTTGAAGCTCTGGAGAATCCACTGAGTGCTGATGAAATTACAGCAAAACTGGGTTATTCACAGCGTGGCATGAAAGCCCTGCTCGCCATGTTGAAAATTCAGGACCTGCTTGACAGGCACGAGGGTAAATACCAGCTCAACAATTTGTCACGGACTTACATGTTGAAAGGCAGCCCCTATTTCTGGGGATCCTTCTTCAACTGGACCTCACAGTCTTTACCAAACTATAAAATTTACCTGGAAAACATTCGCGACGGTGAAACCAAAGAAGAACGGGAAGCCGCCGATGGCTGGGAATCCGGGGAAATGGATCCGGAATTTGCGCGCACCATCACCGATTACATGCATTGTCATTCCATGGCTTCTGCTGTTGGCCTGTCACACACCTGTGACTTTACCGGTGTGAAAAAACTTCTGGATATCGGTGGCGGTTCGGGCTGTTATGCCAGCGCCATTGCCAACCAGTATCCAGAGTTGCAATGCACCATCATGGAACTGAAACCTGTCTGCGCAGTTGCTGATGACTACATTGCCAAAGCCGGTGTTGCGGATCGTGTTGATACCCGGGCAGTGGATATGTTCCGTGAAGCATGGCCACAAGGCTATGATGCCCACTTTTTTGCCAATGTATTTCATGACTGGAGTATTGAAACCTGCGCTGAACTGGCGCAAAAAAGTTTTGACGCTCTTGCGCCAGGAGGAAGGATTTGCCTGCAGGAAATGTTACTGGATGAAAGTGGCGACGCCCCTTGCGCTCCCGTTGCCTTTTCCTTCCTGATGACCTGGGGTACCAAGGGTCAGCAATTTACCTACAATCAACTTGAAGCGATGTTGACTGCTGCCGGCTTTAAAAATATCAAAGCACAGCGCTCTTATGGCTATTACTCTTTAGTAACCGGTGAAAAACCCTGATTTGATTGCCCTGCTTATTGAATTTTCTTCAGCTTAAGCAAGCACTGTCTCTGGTTTATTCCGCGGTGACATTGAGTAGCTGGGAATAATCACTTAAGCCCATAAAAATCTTAGCAATGCCATCCTGTTTCAGGGTGCGCATACCGTCCGATAAGGCCTGCTCAAGGATTTCGTCTGCAGTGCCTTTGCGGTAGATCAGGCTTTGCAGACTTTGTGTCCCCGGCAAAAATTCGTGTATGCCAACTCGGCCCCTGTAGCCCAGGCCGCCACAACTATCGCACCCGGTAGCCCTGAATAATTCAACATTGGCCGGGTCCACATCCAGTTCTGAAAACTGCTCCCGGCCATATTGATCAATAAGGTGATTGATTTCTTTTTCCTCAGGGTAATAAGCCTCCTTGCAGTCAACACAAAGCGTACGCATCAGGCGCTGGGCCAGTACTCCCAGCAAGGCATCTGAAAAATTCACCGGATCCAGGCCCAGATCAAGCAGGCGGGTAATTGTTTCGGGGGCCGAATTGGTATGCAATGTTGAAAGTACCAGATGGCCCGTTAATGAGGCTTCTACACCGATGGATGCGGTTTCCTTATCGCGCATTTCACCGATTAGAATGACATCCGGGTCAGCGCGCAAAAAAGCCCGCATGGCATCGGCAAAGGTAAAGCCAATTTTTGGCTGAACCTGTACTTGCTGCAAACCGGGTTGCGTAATTTCTACCGGGTCTTCTGCGGTCCATATTTTCTTGTTCGGCTTGTTGATGTGTCCCAGAACGGCATGCAGTGTTGTGGTTTTACCCGAACCCGTGGGCCCAACAACCAGAAGCAAACCGTGGGGTTTTTTACATGACTCAACCACCATATCGAAATTGCTTTCACTAAGAGCCAGCTTTTCCATAGGCAGTGCATTGCCGGCGGCCAGAATACGCAGAACCGCACTTTCTCCATTGACGGTGGGCACTGTAGCCACACGCAATTCAATAGTAGCTTTCCGGAATTTTTCACCCCTTACCAAACCCCTGCCCTCGTGCAGGGGTTTTTATTTGCCACTGATAAAGCTGTCATACTGGACACCCTCATCTTTCTGTCGTTATGCTTCTGTTTCAACACAAAAACGAGAACCGACCATGCCTGTATCAAGATATATCGTTGCGGTATCTTTGCTTTTACTCTTTGCCATGACGCCAGGCTTGTTGGTTGCACAGGAAGCTCCCGGCTGGCTGGAAAAAGATGAGAATTGGGCGGTAAAGAAAGTGCGCCTGCAGGCTTTCGGCGAACAATTCAATACCGCCTGGGACTTATATCAATTCCTCGAGCAGGCAGCCGATGGCGGTGAAACCCTGTCATGGCAGCAAATGGATGAAGCAGCCTATGACTGGTCCGGAATTTTTACCCGTACTGGCGGCGGCCTCTCCTTTGACCCTGACATCCGAGGCAATGTAACCACAGCACAACTCACCCCTGCTGGCGCCGCAGCCAGACAGCGTAAAATTGATCAGTTGGCCGCTACTGGCGGAGAGTACGATCCCATTTCCGATTGCCGCCCTCCTGGCTATCCGCGCTGGGCCACCGAACCCTTTCTGCATGAATTCATTGTCACCCCGAATCAAACCTGGCTGGTCAATGAAATGGTCAATGATGTACGCCGCGTCTATACCGATGGCAGTGCCCATACCTTGCCTGAAGATGCCTATGCGTCGGCAAACGGCGATACCATCGGTTTCTGGACTGACGGTATGTTAGTTACCCACACCATGTACCTTTACAGTGGCCAATATCAACGTGGGACCCAGCCGGATTATTCTGACCAGGTGGAAGTGGTAGAGCGCTGGAAAAAAGTGGATGGCAACACCCTGGAAGCAGACTACTGGGTGTTTGACCCGGTCAATCTCGCCGAACCCTGGTATACCCGTCAAAGCTGGACCGAGCTGGCCAATGATGACAACTTTTTACGGATTCGTTACTGGGACTGCCAGGAAAATCAGAATAATGACATCATCATTACCGACGAAGGCACCAGCCAGTTTCCGGATTTTGATTTTATTGAAAATGATGCAGCTGTCAGTACCGATGAAGCTGTCAAAAATATTCCAAGGTGAAAATTGCTATGACTATGAAACGCACTCTGTACTCTTTTCTTTATCTTTTATCCTTTATCCTTTATCCCGTGGCTTATGCCCACCACTCGGGCGCCATGTTTGATGGCAGCACAGTGGTCGAAGTCTCGGGTGTGGTGCGCGAATTTCAATATACCAACCCCCATTCGTGGTTGCTGGTCGATGTCACCAATGCGGATGGCTCTGTTACAACCTGGGGTTTTGAAGCGGAAGGACCCAGCACCTTGATGCGCGCCGGTATACGCAAGGGCGACCTGCCCCCCGGGACACCTATCTCCATCCGCGGTAATCCAATGAAAGACGGCCGCAGTGCTGGTGCCTGGATAGATGCAGTTGTTGCGGGGGAAACCATCAACCCGCGCAACGGCTTTGCAGTTATTCCGGCAGCTGAATAAGTTCGATCGCATTGCTAAAAGGATCAGCAATATAAACGGAGGCTGTACCATCCCGATGGCGGGTCAGAGGGCCGTACAAACCGGCATCCTGTTTTTCCAGGGCAAAGTGTGCCGGGTGTTGCCCCGGCAACACCAACGCCAGTGACATATTGGCAAACGCGAGCATGGCCCAGCTTTCATCCTGATAAGTGACCTCTACCTCGAACTGTTCTGTATACCAATCAACCGCTCTGGCTATATCATCGACCTGAATAGCGATGTGATGAATTGAATCTGCCATGGCTAATCAACACTCCTGAATCTCTTTATTCATTTTTTTCAATCACCAGGGTCAGCTCTGCAACCTTGAAACCAAATTTACGTAATTCAGTGCGATTAATAAGGTGGTTTTCTTCCACCAGGTACAACCAGTCATCCAGGCTCAGCACGATACTGCTGTCACCCCAGGGAACATCTAGCTGGTAGCGCCAATTAAAGGCAGAGCCAGCTATCTGGCCATTCGCTATACCAACCACATCTCCAGCAACACCACTGTAACGCTTATCCCCATGGTAGGTGAGCTGCCAGGTTCTATCCTGTTCTTCGCCATCGTCAAAAACAAAGTGTTCGACCAAGGTGCCCTGGTCGCCGGACCATGAGGCATCTATCGTGGCCGTAAATTTACGGGTTACTCGTCCGGATCTGTCCTGAAGAATCCCGTAGGCCATCAGTTCACCATCAAAAAAGGTTTTTAAATCAAGTTCTGGGCTTGTGCCCTGATAGTCATCAAGCGCCACCCGACTGCAAGCAGGCAAGAAAACCAGTAACACTAAAATTAGCTTTTGCATATGTTGATATTTCCTAGACATCCAGACCCAGCAAGGATTTTCGGAATCCAGGGCGGGTAGTTTGCTCTGATAGCCAGATGGCGGCAAAGCGTTCACTAAAAACCGGGTCGTTGATAACGCCCAGTAGCGTTTCGTTAAAATAAAATGCACTGCTTCCTGCCTGGTCTACATACAAGGTGATCACATCTGTTTTATTTACATCTCTTAAAATCTGATCAAGCTGCTGCAGCCAGTCATCCTGAATGGCCTTGCCTGTCTCCTCGTCACTCACGCCACTCATCACTTGCCATTGCCGTCGGGTTTCCTCCACAAGCTGCTGACGGGTAAAGGCGCGCAGGTAATCAATTTGCAAGGCAAAGGGGCGAGTCATCGGAAAGTTGAAAGCAGTAGTGTTGCTATACAGGCTGGCTTTGTAGACCGGCCAGAAGTAAAAATTCAGCCTGGCTTCACCAACCTGATTCAGTTCCTGCCAGGGCAATTGCGCTGATGAAATCTGCGCTTGCAGCGGGACTGACAGCAGCAAAACAATGCTCAACATGCTGAAAAATTTCATGACACGCTGTTAACTTTTTGCCCGACAAATTTTTCAAGCCAGAACAGAAAGGGAATGAATCCGCTCCACAGCAAGCCAATAAACAGCAAACTTGCACTCAATGAAAAGCCAAAGCTTACCGCGCCCAACAAATAACCGGCAAAATAACCAACGCTGCCAGCTAGCATGCCGGCAACGGCCTGAAACAACGGAGGTAAACCAGCAATGAATGAAAAGCCTCTTGGCAGGGTCAAGGCAAATGACACCCAGAGTAAAACCAGCCAAAAAGGCATTCTGTAATCCGGGAACACAAACACACCGGTGACCGTGAGAAACAGATCCATAATCAGCCCGATAACAAGTGTAGTCACAATCATGTTCAGTGACTTATGTATATCGGGCCAGGTAAAGACTTTAAGCAGGATAATACCCATGGCGGGAATAATTGCCTGACCCTGAAAAATGACCAGTACAATCCAGCTTATTTTAAATAGCACCAGGTCCATCAACCACAAAGGATAACGGTCTGGCAAAAACTGTTTGGCATTCATCGTAAAAATATTCCTGAACATCCCTTTTATACGAAAAATACTCCCATTCGGATTAACTGCCGTATGCCTGACAAGTGCTGGTAATATGGGGCATGGCACTGCAGAAATACCTTGAGCACTACGCGGAAAGCGAAGCCGGCATCCTGGATGGCATTACTGGCGGCTATGACTACGTTATATGCATACCGGCTTTTGCAGAACCGGTAACTTTTCTGGAAACACTGCTAAAAGACATTTCCGGCCGAAATATTCTGGTCATCCTTGTCGTGAATGCCTCAGACAAAGCCAGCAAGGTGCTATTGCAACTGACACGGGATTTGTTGAATCACCTGACAGAAAACTGTGCGCTGAAAAGCGATTTAGCTGAAAACCTGACTTTGCGGGAAGGCCCCCATGGTCAGGACCTGTTGCTGGTTGATCGTTGCACACCTGGTTACCTGATGGAGGATAAAAGTGGTGTCGGCCATGCCAGAAAAATAGCCTGCGATATCGCATGCCAGCTGATCCACGACAACAGGATAAGCACCCCCTGGATTCATACTACGGATGCCGATGCCCAACTGCCCCCCGATTACCTGGATGCCATCAATGCACTGAACCCGGTTGATACCAGTGCTGGTCTTTACCCCTTTAAACACTCCGTACATGCGAACCCGGCAGTCTCCCAGGCACAACAACTATATGACCTGTCACTGCATTACTATGTGCACGCACTTACCTGGGCCGGCTCTCCCTGGGCCTTTCACACCATCGGCAGCACTCTGGTCATCAATGCCCTGCACTATGCCCAGGCAAGGGGCTTTCCCAAACGCGAAGCCGGGGAAGATTTTTATCTTCTGAACAAGTTGGGAAAAATCGGCAGAATTGTTTCGCTGGAGTCCAGCCCAATTACATTGGAGTGTCGACAATCAGACAGGGTGCCATTTGGCACCGGACCGGCGCTGAACAAGATACTAGCTCTTGAAAACCCTAACAAAGAGTTTCTGTTTTACCATCCGCGCTGCTTTGTCATTCTTAAATCCTGGCATGAATTGTCCCGACACCTGTGGGATGACCAACAAAAAAGTCTGACTGTTGGCTATATAAACCGATACCGGAAGGAAACCGGCCTGGAGGATGCGGAAAGCGGCATTCTTTTAGCGTGCCTTGATGCCCTTGGCATTCAGAAGCCCCTGGCGCATGCCTTCAGTCATAGTACGTCGAAAAAAGTATTCGATCGCCATATTCACAACTGGTTTGATGCCTTCCAGACTTTGAAATTTATACACTGGTTACGAAACACGCACTACCCTTCCCAAGGCCTGCCTCTTATTCAGACAGAACAGGCACTGCCTTTTGTCGCGGCTTGTTCAGATTATGCCCCAGAGCTGCCAGCATGGAACCGACCACCACAATGATGGCACCCAGATAGGCCATCCAGTTCAGATCACTGTCAGCAAATAAGTCAGGCCAGTATTTCACAACAATTGCCATGTTAACAATGGTGAACAGCGGCGCCAGTGTAATCACAGCACTGACCCTGGCGGCATCCCAGACCTGCAATGCTTCGGTAAAAGCACCATAGGCCAGGATCAGGTTGACAGAACAAAAGACCAGCGCGCTGAATTGAATAGTATTCAAATCAAAAATGCTGGCAGGTTTGATAAATGGTAGCAACCAGATAACACCACCCAGGTACATCAGGCTGGTCAATTGCACGGAGTCCATTTTCTTCAACAGGGTTTTTTGCAGCAAGCCATAAATCCCCCAACTCAGGGAAGCCAGCACCATCAGTAAAATGCCAATGGAATAATCATTGAGCGAGGTGAATATTTGCGCCAGCCGGTCATTAAAGAACAGGCAAAATCCAGTCAGCAGCAAGACAACACCCAACCACTCCAGTGTGCCGAATTTTTCACCATAGAAAAATATACTGCCAAACATCAGGATGAAGGGAGCGAGTTGAATCAGTACTTGAGCGCTTTCCGGGTTGAGATAGGACAAGCTGCTGAGGTAGAGCAGGAAATTTCCGGCCAGTGCTGAAGCCGCCAGCACAATGAGTACATTGGTGCGTGTATCCATACGCTGTACTGCGGGCAGTTTGCCCTGTCGCCAGAGAATGGCAAACACCAGGACCGCTGCCACCATGAAGCGATACCAGGTAATGGTAATGGTATCCATCTTGCCTATCAGCAAAACAAAGGCGACTGGCAGTGTTCCCCATAGCAAAGCCGTGAGCAATGACAGCAAAAATCCTATCCATGCGTTTCTATGCATCGTTAAAAAAGCCTGAGCGGTTCTTCTTCCAGGGCTGACAGTTGTTCGCGTAATTCCAGGATGTGCCCTGCCCAGTAATTCTCCGTATTAAACCAGGGAAAGGCCAGAGGAAAAGCCGGGTCATCCCAACGCCGGGCCAGCCAGGCACTGTAGTGCATCAGGCGCATGGTGCGCAGGGCTTCCATCAGCACCAGCTCACCGGGATTAAAATCATAAAATTCATTGTACCCATCAATCAACTCACTGAGCTGTGCCTGCTGCGTTTGACGGTCACCCGATAACAGCATCCACAAGTCCTGCATCGCCGGACCAGTCATGGTGTCATCAAAGTCCACGATGTGCGGGGTGTCATCGCGCCACAAAACATTGCCCATGTGAAAGTCACCATGGATGCGAATTTGTTTTGGCGCAGAGGCTAAAGCAAAGACACCATGAATGCGCTTTATCAGGTCTGCAGATAAGGACGCATAGGCATCAATCAGATTGGCAGGAATAAAGTTATTGTTGAGAAGATAGCTGGCACTGTCTTCAGCAAAATATTCAACCGTCTGGGTGCGGCGGTGCACAAAGGGTTTCATAGCGCCTGCCGCATGCAGCCTGCCAATAAAGCGGCCCATGATGAGCAAATTATCCAGACTTAGATCAGGACTGCGCCCACCCCGTCGATTGAACAGGGCAAACATGAAGCCGGCAAAGTCACCCAGAGTAGAGTCGCCAATCGGGATAGGCGGAACCGCAGGAATTTCCAGGTCGGCCAGCTCCAGTGAAAAAGCATGCTCTTCCAGAATCTGATCCCGGCTCCAACGCTCCGGTCGGTAAAACTTGGCGATCAGCGGTTCACCATCTTCCACACCAACCTGGTAGACCCGATTTTCATAACTATTGAGCGCAAGAATGCGCGCATCAGAAATTATGCCGGTACTTTCCACGGCATCAATCACCACGTCGGGGGTCAGGCTTTCAAAAGGATGGGCCTTAGCCAATGGCTAATCTCCGGATCAGGTAAACACCGGAGGCATGTTAGCACGCTGCACCTCAGGAAATGCGGGGCAAATTCCTGAATTGTGGTTTTGCCATAAGAAACTGTGCGGTATGGATCGCTCTTTCCCTGAATCCGCCTTCACAAAAACACAGGTAGTAATTCCACATGCGAATAAAGATATCGTCTGAACCCAGGCTGCGCACATCATCAATGCTTTGCCAGAAGCGTTCACGCCATGCTTGCAAAGTGCGCGCATAATCCAGGGTGATATCTTCCATGCCAATCATTTGCATATTGGTCTGACTGGCAAGGCGATCGGTAATAACCGCATTAGACGGCAACTGACCACCGGGGAAAATATAACGCTTGATGAAATCAATGCTGTTTACCGATTGCTCAAAGCGCTGGTCTGAAATAGTGATAGCCTGAATCAGCATTAGCCCATCTTCTTTTAGCAGATTATTGCAGGTGCGGAAATATTCGTCGTAGTATTTGACTCCTACCGCTTCAATCATCTCGACCGAAACCAGTTTGTCATATTTGCCATCCAGTTCCCGATAGTCTTTTTCCAGCAGGGTAATTTTGTCTTCCAGCCCTTCCTGCTTCACCCATTGGCAGGCATGCAGGTATTGCTCATGGGAAATCGTGGTGGTGGTGACACGGCAGCCGAAATTTTTTGCTGCATGTATAGCCAGTCCGCCCCAGCCAGTCCCGATTTCCAGCAAATGATCTTCCGGTGTTAATTGCAGGCGCTCACAAATATGGTGAAACTTGTTCAGGGAAGCCTGTTCCAGGCTATCTTCAGAGGTTTTAAAGATGCCCGCGGAATAGGCCATGGTGGAGTCCAGGAACAGGGAAAAGAAATCGTTACTCAGGTCATAATGAGCAGCAATATTTTTCTTTGAGCCCTCGGTTGAGTTTGGGCGCAGGGCATGAAACATTTTTCCCGCCAACTGTCGCAAGAGCGGCTGCTTTTTGCTCATGTCCTGAAGTGTGTGCATATTAAGAACAAAGAGTCGCACTACTTCCAGCAAATCCGGTGTGTCCCAGTAGCCAAGCATGTAGGCTTCACCAGCCCCCGTAGAGCCGTCTCTGAGTATTGACAGAAACGCAGCTGGATCCTTCACTGCGATACGGGCAGTCACCAGCGTGTCCTCGCGGTTACCAAACCAGGTGACCTGCCCTGCTTCTTCAAGGACCAGCGAGCCCACGCTCAAATTTTCCAGAATGGCAACAATCGCACGACGCGCCAGTTTGTGTGACAGCTCCCCCATATCCAACAGTGACAGGGAATTGCTTTTGTCTTGATCTATAGCAGTAATTCTCACTTCTTGCTCCTGAAAATTTAATTCTTGGGGTTAATGATCCAACTTCACACTGACCATTGGCTTGGTCTTTGCTGCTTTACTTCGAGGATGAGGAATAAAGGGAATACGTTTCCACCACAGTTTCATCGCTTGCCAATATATGCCCCAGGCCACCTGCAAAGTCATAAACGGGTACGCCAATAAAAACCTGTTCAGCGCCGCTGGTGTCAGCTCGTGCTTTTTTAAATGCATGGACGCATTGAATACTTTTTGTATTTCGCCATTCTCAACCTGTGTGTTTTCCATATAGAGACTGAGTATATTGTTGGGGACATTACTGCGCCAGTTGTACTGCATATTCATTGGCATAAAGGGCGATACATGATGCGCTTTGGCAAAGCGTGAAACAGTGCAGGCTTTGTCTGGTGCCGCGGGAATGACATAACTGTGTTTTTCATGCCAGGGCGTGTTGGTAACCTCCGCCACGATGTACCTGAGGATATTGCTGTTATCGAAACAGTAGTAACAGGTAATCGGATTAATAATGTAACCAAAATAGCGCAGGTTACTTAACATTCTTACGGGACCTGAGAATTTTTCTCCGGTTTCCTCACAAACCCGCTGCCTGACGGCCTCAGCCAGTGGCAACTCAGGGTCACCCAGGTAATCCTTGCGTAAAAAGCAGGCCAGGTTGAAACGGTTCACCGACCAGAACCAGTTGCGGGAAAACAGGGAGTCCAGTTCATCCAGGTCCAGGTACAGCATGCCAACCCGGTAACTGAAACGGTGTTTGCGTGGACTGAAGCGACAATGACTGACAATGCCTTCAAAGATGCCGCTGTTATGACTGTTGTGAGCAAGCATTGGTTTTACACCGCCATCGCCAGTTGAGGCGACTCCTGCTTAACAAACTCTTTAGCAAGGACATTGAGTTCGCGGGCAACCCTCAGCGCACTCCAGACTCCATCTTCATGAAAGCCGTTGCGCCAGTAAGCTCCGCAAAACCAGGTGTTGTTCACGCCGTTGATTTCCTGCCATCGCTGTTGCGCCTGCATGCCTTCCTCGGTAAAAACCGGGTGATCGTATTCATATTCGCCGAGAATTTTGGCTTGATCTATGTCAGCAGACTGATTCAGGGTCACGCAAAAGGTTTCCTCAGACCGGATACCCTGCAGGATGTTCATATTGTAGGTAAGCCTGGGCCTTTCAATGGTATTTCCCGCCAATGCCACATTCCAGCTGGACCAACAGCGTCGTTGTTGCGGCAAGAGGCTGGCATCTGTGTGCAGGACTACCTCGTTTTTGGTGTAGGGAATAGCTGTCAGAATACTTCTTTCATTAACCGACGCATCGCCGAGAATCTTGAGGGCTTGGTTGCTGTGACAGGCAAAAATGACCTGATCATAATCGGCCGTGAAGTTTTTACTGACCAGCCTGACGCACGGCCTGTCATTTCCTTTTTGTACGCGGGTAACCTGTAATACCGGATTGCCCAATTCGATCCTGTCTTTGAAGTTTTCACTTAGCGGCTCGATGTAAGATCTCGATCCGCCCTTGATGACACGCCATTGGGGGCGGTTTTTGATATTCAACAGGCCGTGATTACGGAAAAAACGCACAAAAAATTGCAGGGGAAAATTCAGCATCATATCGGTATTGGATGACCAGATCGCAGCACCCATGGGAATCAGGTACAAATCCCTGAAGACATTGGAGTAGTCATAGTATGCCAGGTATTGACCCAGAGTCATGTCAGCACAGGTCGGATTATTAGCCAGGTGCTGTTCAGCCTCTTTATTAAACCTGAGAATATCTTTCACCATGGTCAGAAAACGCGGTGATAGCAGATTGCGCCTCTGGCCAAACAGGCTGTTCAGATTGGAGCCGGCATATTCGATGCCTGAGTCCGCATCACTGACACTGAAGCTCATCTGCGTAGGCTGACTCTGAACACCCAGACCTGACATCAGTTTGATGAACTCGGGATAGGTCCAGTCATTGAACACAATGAAACCGGTATCAATAGCATAGGCTTGGTCCTTAACTTCCACGTCCATGGTCGCGGTGTGACCACCAAGCCGTTCGGCCGCTTCAAACAACGTGACCTCATGCTTCGGGGCAAGCGTGTGTGCTGCTGTTAATCCGGAAATACCGCTGCCGATAATTGCTATCTTCATGAGCTTGCTGCCTGGGAGCGACTGATTTTTGCTGCTATCACTGAATACCAGAGTCGGGGAAAAACTTTCATGGTTTGCAGCAACAGGTGCAATCGGGAAGGAAAAGCAATGGTCAACGGATGCTTTTCAGCTTTTTTTAATATCACTTCTGCCGCCTTCTCAGCCGTCATCAAAAAAGGCATGGGAAAATCGTTCTGGTCAGTCATCGGGGTTTTGATAAAGCCGGGATAAACCACGGTGACATCAATTTCCTGATCAAGATCAGTGCGCAAGGATTCAAGAAAGTAACTCATGGCAGCCTTGGAGGAACCGTAGGCTTCAGCCCGGGGAAAACCCACGTAACTGCTCATACTGCCAATCCCGATAATATGTGGCTGCAGTGATGATTTTCTTAACAGGGGTAAGGCGGCAATGCAGGAATTCACCACTCCAAAGTAATTGGTGACGGCTACCCGCCTGATTTTGTTGATATCAAGCAAGGGCATGTCGATATATTCACAGGTGCCTGCACAAAGGATGACGGTATCCAGTGAAGCAATATGTTTCTTATCAAATAAGCTTGCCATGGCTTTGTCATCACTGATATCACAGGGGATCGCTACTATATTTCCAACACTTTTTTCGACCAGTTCATTCAGAGCGCTGGTGTTTCTGCCGCTGATATAAACCCTGTGACCCTGTGCAGCCAATTGCGTTGTCATGGCCTTTCCTATTCCGGAACTGGCACCTGTTATCCAGACATTGCGTAATGGAGAATTATTCATGCTTAATTACCCATCCCTGCCAGGCGGCCTTTCAGGGAACGCGTAATACCGCCAAGCACAGGCAAGTGCTCATAGACCAGGGCACCCAGGTCGTAACAATCTTCATGGAAATAGACGCGACTGGTAAATTTGAGATGGCTCATGCCCCTTACGGTAATTATTTCACCGCCACTTAATTTCTTGCTGGCAAAATCCATTTCCCAGGTCAGGTAGGCACTGTTTTCACCGCTGAGAACATCAATATACCTGATCTTGTAATGGCTCAGGTTGACGGCCATTTGCTTCAGGTAATGTTTCAGGGAAAGAATGCCATCTATTTTATGCACCGGATCCACAAATTCGACATCCTGTGTATAAATCTCGTCCAGACGGGACAGGTTATCCAGTGAAAAATCTTCAAACAGGGTCATCAGGCTGGCAATTAGCTGATTACTTTCTATATCGGCTGCTTGGCTCATATTTTCCTTTACAGATTAGGGGCTTATCATCACTATCATGTGATTATACGTAATGATAATCTGAACAGATCAGCCAATAAACTTTGTCATAACATAATGATCCACTTTAACTCCATTGCCGTAATATCCCCTGATGTCGCTAATTCCGGACCGCCAGTTGGACCGCGATATCAACCAACAACAAACAACGGGATTGAATCCACGTGGCAGTTACCGAGCAATTTTCTACAACTCATGGCAAGGCACAGTCCCATTTGTGCCCAGCGAAGATGGACAACCGCATCATGAGTGAAGACGCGGCCTATTGGTCTGAATGTTTAGTAAAAATTGCCCGCGACGAAGACCGCGCTGCTTTTCAGGAGTTGTTCACCCGATTTTCACCCCTGATCAAGGCTTTTGCCGCCCTGCAGTCATCCTCAGCCTATGCTGAAACCATGACAGAAGAGCTGGTGCAGGAAACCATGATCAAAATCTGGCAGAAAGCCGCCTCCTTTGATCCGAAAAAAGCCAGTCCCAGTACCTGGATATTCACCATTGCCCGTAACACGCGTATTGATATGTTGCGTAAAACTGCCCGACATCAAAATAACCGGGTTGCAAATGATCACTCAGAAGATGGCTTTGATGTAGAAGATATCTGGATTGAGAACGAAAACGAGGATGTGTTTAACCAGTTGGCTAAACAACGCAGTAGTGAAAAACTGCATGAATCCCTGGAAGAATTACCTGAAGAGCAGGCTTTTATTTTGAGAAAAGTGTATCTCGAAGACAAATCACATACCGAGATCGCTGAAGAACTGGACTTGCCCCTGGGCACCGTAAAATCCCGGGTTCGCCTGGCGCTGAGCAAACTACGACTGACAGTAGACAGGTAGTTTTATTAATTTATACATGACCAGATCACCTGGATAAACTGAAAATTGGTTAATTACTATGAATAAAACTTTAGTCAAATATCATCCGGATACAAGATTCCTGATTGATTATACGGCTGGTAGCCTGTCCGAATCACAGGCCTTGTGCGTAGCAGCGCATCTGCATTTCTGCCCTGCCTGCCGCATGCGTATCAGTGAACTTACCCAACTTGGGGCCGAACTATTTCTGGAGCAACCACCTGCTGATGTCAGCACAGATTGCTTTGAGCAGGTGTTGACAAAACTGGACACCCGTGGTTCCGTACAACAGGCAGAGAAACCTGCGCCTTCAGTTTCAGCAAGCAAGGACAGCACTGGAAAGTCGGGATTACCCCGCGCCATCGAAAAAATGACCAATGGCAACATTGAAAATCTGAACTGGCGCAGTCTCGGCAAGACCTTTCGTTATTCCAATATCCGAACTGCCGACACAAGGCATGAATCTTCCCTGCTTGAAATCAAGGCTGGCGGCAAAATTCCGAAACATCACCATGGCGGAGATGAGATCACCGTTGTTCTCAAGGGCAGTTTTTCAGATCAGGAAGACCACTACCACGCGGGTGATTACATCGTGCGCACGCGTGGAGAGACACATACGCCGGTGGCTTCCCAAGATGAAGATTGCCTCTGTCTCACTACCCTGGATTCGCCCATAGTGATGAATAACTGGACTTACCGTTTACTGATGCCTTTCTTCAACAAGCCAGCAAGTGCCGGATAAGCCCGAGTTATTTTTTAAAGGTTTCCAGCGCCCTCATTCTGCCAAATTTCAAATCAATCATTGGCTTCGGATATGACTCGGGCTTGTGCAAGCCCGGGTCATGGATACTTTTGTTATCCAGATCCGCAAGCTCCGGAATATATTGCCTGATAAAACGAGCTTCCTGGTCAAAACGTCGGGATTGGGTTACCGGATTAAAAATTCGGAAATAAGGTACAGCGTCAGTTCCTGTGGAGGCGCTCCACTGCCAGCCACCGTTGTTGGCCGAAAAGTCACCGTCGATTAAATGTGTCATGAACCACTTTTCGCCCCAACGCCAGTCAATGAGCAGGTGCTTGGTTAAAAACATGGCGGTAATCATGCGCAAACGGTTATGCATCCAGCCGGTTTCTTTTAACTGGCGCATGGCGGCATCGATTATCGGTATGCCGGTTTGCCCATCACACCAGCGCTTGAACTCTTTTTTATCATGGCGCCAGGGAATAGCATCCAGGTTACGCCGAAAAGCCTTTTGCATACTGACATGGGGATAATGAAACAGGATGTGCTTATAGAATTCGCGCCACAGCAGTTCATTCTTCCAGGTCTGGGCTCCTTCACCTGACTCTTCCATACTCGCCTGGCGCCAGCAATCCCTGATAGAAATAACGCCGGCATTCAGCCAGGGCGACAAGGTGCTGGTTCCCGCAATTGCCGGAAAATCACGGTGTTGTTTATACGCTTTGATGGCCTTGCTACAAAATTGCTTCAAGCGTTTCTGGGCGACCGCTTCTCCTGCCGGCCACATTTTTTCCCAGTCGGTATTGGCTTTGGGCCAGTCAATGTCATGCAACTTTAACTGGGCAGGAAGTCGTACTGGTTTCTTTTTCAATCCAGAGGGGTTCGAACGTCCCTTGCGCCGCCCAGGCAGCATCATCATGATCCGGCATTTTTTTGCAAAGGGTGTATACACCTTGAAGGGTTCACCGCTGTTATTTAACACGGACCCTGGCTGCAACAGGACCTGATCATGCTGAACAAGGGTTTTAACATCCATCTCTTCTACCAGTTTTATAACCTGGTGATCACGGCGGCTTTCATTAAGAGCATACTCCGCATTGAAATGCAGGCTCGTTACTCCCCAGGTATTGATGGCATCGCTGATAAGCTGTGGGACAGCCGTGTAATTATCTACCTGGCAGAAAATAAGGGGGATATTCAGTGAAGCAAGTGATTGTTCCAGTTCAGCCAGGTTACGGCGCCAGAAATCCAGCTTGATAGGTGCATCATCGTGAGCCTGCCACTGTAAGGGAGTAGCGATGTACAAAGCGATGGTATTGCCCAAATCTTGAGCGGCCTGTAAAGCCAGATTGTCGCGAACACGCAGGTCCGAACGAAACCACACCAGGTTCATGATTGCCGCATCTTCAGATCTGGTTCCTCAGGCTGAGGTCATCTGGATAAGGTTGAAGATAGGATTGCCTGGCGATGTAGTCATCGGGGTAGGTATGAAAGAAATTTTTCAGCACGGTCACAGGGACAATCAGGGGGATGATGCCGCTGCGGTATTGCTCGATGGCCTCACCAAGTTTTTCTTTTTCACCCTTGCTCAAATGGTTTTTCAAATAGCCTTGTAAATGCATCAACACGTTGGTGTGACTTTTACGGCTGGCTTTTTTGGTGAGAGATTCCATCAAGCCTGTGAAATATTGCTCACCAATTTCATCAGGATCATGCTTGCCCACATCGGCAAGCAATCGTCCCAGTGCCGAATTTGACTGGGGATTGTGCGCCATCAGGGTATATTTGTAAGAGGAATGAAAGTCGATGAGCTTTTTCGCAGTCAGACCTTCCTGTTTCAGTGTCTGCCAGTTGCTGTAGGCAAAAACGCGGGTGATAAAGTTTTCCCTGAGCACGGCATCCTGTAAGCGGCCGGCCTCTTCCACCGGTAACAAGGGATAGTTGTCTGTCACCACTTTCGCATAGACGCCCCGCCCCATTTCCTCCTGGGGAAAGCCTTTTTCATTGTAGACCTTGACCCGAAACAGGCCACAGCTGGGAGAACCCTTGATGAAGATATAACCACTGAGCTTATCCAGCTCTTTAACTTTTGCATTGGAGAAATCTTTCAGGTCCTGCGTAGCATTGAATGAAATATCATCTACACCCACGACATCCGGGTCAGAAGGGTCACCAACCAGTCTGATTGGTTTACGCGGAATGCCCAGGCCAATGCTAACTTCCGGGCACACGGAAATAAAATCAAAATAGCGTGACAGGTCACGTGTACATAGGGGGGAATGTTTGTGTCCGCCGTTGTACCTGACTTCTTCACCAAGCAGGCAACTGCTGATACCGACTTGTATTTTATGAGGTGATGTTTGTGTTTGCTGTTGATCAGTCACAAGCGTGTTTCAAACCCCTAATTTGCAGAACGTTCACTGGCTATCAAGCGGCCCATTGCTTCCCAGAAAGCCTCGTACTTGCCTACTTCTGCAAGCAGGCTGATAGAGACACCGTCAAACTGATCATGCAGCTTTGCTATCAGTTCCGGTACATCATGCAGCAAATGCCGTCCAGCAGCAAAAAACAGCGGCAAGACCTCAAACTCGCGCACGCCCTGCTGATAATATTTTGCGATTTCCGCTTCCAGGCCAGGCGTCGCCATTTCCATGTAGGCCAGACTGGCATGACCTTCCAGGTGCTTATTGATATTCTTCAAGCCCTGCTCAAAAGTAAGACACCAGTTGCTGTCTCTGCTGCCATGGGCTAACAGAATTAATTTTGTATTCATTGCAGCTTTACTCACTGGCAGCTTCGCTCGATTATCAGGGTCATCTATTTACTCAGGATTTGCGTAGTTAAGTAACATATAATGTTGTTTCTTACTATTTCTTTATACGTATCCACAACTGAATCAGATTTATGAGCAAACGTGCAGTACTTCTGGCCAATCTGGGGTCACCGGATCAACCTGACACGCCTTCTGTCAGACGCTACCTGAACCAGTTTTTGATGGACCCCTATGTAATTCAGCTACCCTGGTTACTCAGACGCCTGATCGTGGGTTTATTTGTGCTGCCCTTTCGCCCGAAGCAGTCTGCCCATGCCTACCAAAGTGTATGGACTGACAGAGGCTCGCCACTTGTAGCCCTGTCCATGGACTTACTGGCTGCACTCAAGGAAAAAACTGGCATCCCGGTGGGCATGAGCATGCGCTATGGCAACCCTTCCATAGAAGCGGAATTACTGAAGCTGGCCAATGAGCCCGGTATTGAGGAGATACTATTTATCCCCCTCTATCCGCACTATGCCGAAAGCACCGTGACGACTTCTGTCAAAGAGGCAGAAAGAGTGATTAAAAAACATGCCTTGAACGTAACACTGAATGTACTGAAACCTTTTTATAACAACCCGGCATATATTGATGCCCTGGTGAAAAGTGCCCCGCAGGTTCAGCGTATCGGCCAGGATTTTGATCATCTTATTTTCAGCTACCATGGCTTGCCTGAATTACACATCACCAGGGCAGACCCAACCGCTTCCCATTGCCTTTCATCCCCGGATTGTTGCCAGGTCCCCTCACCGGCTCACGACACCTGCTACCGACATCAGGTGCTGGAAACGACAAGATTGTTCGTAGAACGGGCGGAACTCGATAGGCAGCAGTACAGTATTGCTTTTCAGTCGCGACTGGGCAGGGCGAAATGGCTGGAACCCAGTACGGAAGCAACACTTCGGGAATTGGCAAACAAGGGTGTGAAAAATGTACTGGTGATGTGCCCGGCTTTCGTAACCGATTGCCTGGAAACCCTGGAAGAAATCGAGATCCAGGGTTCAGAAATGTTCCGGGAAGAAGGCGGTGAATCCCTGACGTTGGTGCCTTGTCTGAATGTCCAGGAGGACTGGGTCGCTTCACTGGTCGGCTGGATTCAAAATTATCCGTAGCCGGCAGCTTGATCTCAGGCGGTATCGACCCGTAAACCGCCTGGCTCAAAATCCTTCAGTTCCTCCGCCAGTTGCTCATCTGACCCTTCCATGAATTCGGTGAATACCAGAACCAGGTAGTAATGGTTTTGTGCCAGCCTTCTGTGTGTTACTACCTAAGTGGCTACATCAAAAACCGATCTGTCCGGCATATTGAAATGCAATTGGGCAATATGCGGATACACATCCTGGGCCAGCAATGCTTCAATCACCTGACTGTCACAACTGATCTGGATACTGGAGCGGGAAAGATCCACACATTCAGTATTGAAGTGTTTTGTCCCCTCCGGTCCGGCCAGATCCACCTTAACCGGAAATGTAATGGGATATCTTGGAAAAGCACGTCTGTCTTTCATAATACACCCGAAAAGAATTAATGAAGTTACTGTCAGATTCTAGTGATGCCAGCACACTGATAGTATCCGGCAACAAATAAAACATGACGCCTGTCACAGGATTCTAATTGATTAATGTAAAAAGTGTGAGCTATAACACCCCCCCTTACAGAATCAGCGGGGGAAAATAGCTGATAAAGCGTCGTCGAGTGTTGCATATTCAAAAGTGTAGCCACTATCCAGCAATCTTGCAGGAACCACATTTTGTCCCTTGAGCAGTAATCGATCACCCATTTCGCCAAACAAAAGTTTCACCATAACAGCTGGTAAAGGCAAAAACGCAGGCCGGTGAAGCGCTTTGCCGAGCAGCTTTGTAAATTCGCTATTTGTTGCTGCATGTGGCGCCGTAAGATTAAACACGCCCTCAAGCGCATTTTTATCAAGTAAAAATTTAATACCCTTTATGACATCCGACATATGAATCCAGGACATCATTTGTTGCCCTGAACCGATTCGCCCACCCAGGCCAAACTGGAATGGGGGCAACATGCGTTTCAGAACACCGCCCTTGTTTCCAAGCACGATACCAAGACGAATAACACACAAGCGCACGCCCATACTTTTAACGGCGCTGGCAGCCTCCTCCCATTGCTGACACAACTCATGACTAAATTCCGGATTAAAGGCAGCTTCCTCCGACAAGGGCTTGTCATCCTGGGCACCATACCAGCCGATGGCGGAGCCGCTGATCATGACTTGCGGCTTCGTTTCCAGTCGCTGAAGAAATTGCACCAGCTGATCAGTAAGACAGATGCGACTATCCAACAGCACTTGTTTGCGCTGTTTGCTCCAGCGCTTGTCACCAATACCTTCACCGCCGAGGTTGATGATGGCCTGAAAATTTGTGCCGGGATCTATTTCTGCAAAGGTGCGTATGTAGCGAACACTTTCGCCAAACTTCCCGGCATGCTTTTCGGGCTTCCTGCTAATAACCATGACTTCATGGCCCGCATCGACAAGATCTGTAACCAAAGCGCTGCCAATAAAACCACTGCCACCTGTGACCAGAAAACTTGCCATCAGCAATCAGCCCTGACCAGCCAGGCACAACCCGGTAAAGCCACATTGCCGTCAACCACAAAATTTTCCAACAAGTTCACCGCATCACCATAAGCCTGCTCTTTGATTGCATCTGGCTGATCAGCCAAAGCATCGCCAAGAAACAGTGCATCCATAACAAAGCGTGCGGCACTTTCCGGTGTCGAACCGGGGCCACCCAATTGCTGGTTCCCAACCCAGCGCGTGATTTCGACATCCCTGAAAGCAGCCTGCTCAAGAATATCCCTTAAATAGTTTTTATCACCAAAAGCAAAGGGGCCTGGTGCATTGGGAACCGGCGGCGGAAGGTCCACATATTTCGCTGCAATTGCCATGAGCTGGCCAACCCAGGGTTGTTCAGATGGCGGTCCCCAGCAAACGAAGCTGGCACGGCCATCATCTTTCAGAAAGGTGCGCATGTTTTTAAAAGCGGCATAGGGGTTATCGAAAAACATCACTCCAAAACGGGAAAACAGCACATCATAGTGTTTGCCAGGATTGCCTGTTGCCGCATCGGCACACAGGAAGTCAACATTGGCCAGGCCGGATGCAGCCAGGCGTTTGTTTGCGGTATTCACCAGAGTCCGGGACAAATCCAGGCCGGTGACATGCCCCTCACCTATGCGTTTGGCAATATCAAAAGTGGTGGCACCGCCCCCGCAGCCGATATCAATTACTATTTCGCCCGCCTGGAATGCTGCATGATTGATTGCTGCCTCACCGACCGGTGCAATCATGCCTTCAAACTGGTCAACATAATTGTTCCATTTCTCACCCATCTCACCGGCCCAACTATCCGATTCCATTTCCTGGGGTAATTTGTCTGCCATGCTGCCTACCTCTTTTTGTATTTTGAAATGACTATAGTCTGTTTACACTTATCACTAAATAGTAATCCTGATTTTTACCAATATAGGTAAATCCTGTGCAAAAAAAAGGTGCCTGACTATAGACACCTTGTTTTGTACTTTTTATTACAAACTAATTCATGTTGTTCTTGGTAATAAACGCTTAGTTCTCTTCCCTGGTTCGGGTCGGAGAAATCAGGGTAGGAAATGGTGAAATATTGTCACCACTTTCTATTTTACAAATACCTTCTTTTTCCACTTCGTCGATACGTATGATGGCCTGCATGGGGATGAAGCTGCGTTTTACATCCTGGAATTCAGTTTTGAGTTTCTCTTCACCGGGATCAACTACCACCTGGGAACGCTCACCAAAAATAAAGTCTTCAATTTCAATGAAGCCGTAGAGGTCACTGGAATAGACCTGCTTGGCAAATACTTCGTAAACCTGTCCTTTATTCAGGAAGGCAATTTTGTAGATGGGTTCTTTCTTTACTTTGGCCATGGGACTATCCGTAATTCATGTTCAGGCTGCTTATATCGGGCTGATTCCCGGTATTTCAAGGTAAGGTACTGTATTTTCTAGAGAGTTACGACTGTAGGGGATATAATCCGTCCTCTTTTTTACCGGCCTCAATCAAACCATACAGGAATATGCCCAAAAAAGTCTTCATAAAGACCCACGGTTGTCAGATGAACGAATACGACTCCGCACGTATGTTTGATCTGTTGCATGAAAGCCGGGATATGGAGCGGGCAGAGACCGCTGAAGAAGCCGACGTGCTTCTGCTAAACACTTGTTCTATAAGGGAAAAGGCCCAGGAAAAAGTCTTTCATCAACTGGGACGTTGGCGTGAACTGAAAGCGGCAAAACCTGATCTGAAAATTGCCGTCGGCGGCTGTGTGGCAAGCCAGGAAGGCGCCCTGATTGGCAAACGTGCCCCCTATGTGGACGTGATTTTCGGACCACAAACCCTGCATCGGCTGCCTGAGTTACTGGAAGCAACCAACAACGGCAATCCTGTTGTGGACATCAGTTTTCCGGAAATCGAGAAATTTGACCGCCTTCCTGAACCCAGGGTCTCCGAATGCCAGGCCTTTCTGACCATCCAGGAAGGCTGTAGCAAGTATTGTTCATTCTGCGTCGTACCCTATACCCGTGGCGAAGAAGTCAGTCGCCCCCTGGATGATATCCTGGCGGAAGCTGTCAGCCTGGCTGATCAGGGGGTCAGGGAAATTAACCTGCTGGGCCAAAATGTGAATGCCTACCGGGGTCTGAGTCATGAAGGCGACGTCATCGACATGGCCACACTGGTGACTTATGTCGCAGCCATTGATGGCATTGACCGGATTCGTTATACCACCTCTCACCCGGTGGAATTCAACCAGAACCTGATTGATACCTATGACAGCGTGCCGGAACTGGTCAGCCATCTGCACCTGCCAGTACAACATGGTTCTGATCGCATCCTTGCCCTTATGAAACGCAACCACACAGTACTGGAATATAAATCCATTATTCGCAAGCTGCGTGCCATACGTCCCAATATCAGCATATCCTCGGATTTTATTATTGGCTTCCCGGGTGAAACCGAAAAGGATTTTGAAGACACCATGAACCTGATTGCGGAAATTGGTTTCGACCACAGCTTCAGCTTTATTTACAGCGCACGCCCCGGCACACCGGCTGCTGAATTAAAAGATGACACGCCAATGGACGTGAAAAAACAACGGCTCAGTATTTTGCAAAGCCGAATCCTGCAACACGCCAACAGTATTTCTGAAGCCATGGTGGGAACAGTTGAAGCTGTATTGGTAACCGGCCCATCGAAGAAAGATCCCGGCGAATTACAGGGGCGCACTGAAAACAATCGTGTGGTGAATTTCCGTACTGATTCCCATGCCATCATTGGCGACATCGTTGACCTGAAGATCACTGATGCGCTTCCCAACTCCCTGCGCGGTGAATTGGCCTGATACTTACCCATCCTGTTTTCCAGTTTGAAAATGTGGATTCACCTGAATAATTTAAGAAGGAGCGGTGAATAGCGTGGGCTTTAACTTCTAAAACTTTAGATATTTTTCTATATATCAACTAGTTAAAATTTTAACCTGGTTTATTCCAGCGCAAAAATTAATACCAAAACCGCTGCCAGTTGGTATACTGACCTCATGTTTATAGCCTTTGGAGGCCAGTTTTTTCACTAAATGTCTAATCAATCCTTCTCCCAGCGCCTGGTGCTGGAACCAGATAATCCCCAACGTCTTGCTAATCTCTGCGGACGCCTGAACGAACACCTGAAACAGATCGAGCAACGCCTGCTGGTGAAAATCCAGAACAGGGGGGGCGAATTCATGGTCACTGGCGAACCCGATGCGGTTGAAAATGCAGCCAGTATTTTACTTGCCCTGTATGAACTGACATCCGCGGGTGATGATCTGGTACCAGACACGATTCATATGGCGATCCAGGAAGGCAAGAATGAGATGCGGGCACAATCCGATCAAAACCGGGAAGACAACGAACTGAATTCCAACAGTGAAAACGAAGCGCATGAAGAAAATGATTTCATGCTGCTGCGAACACCCAAGACTTCCATAAAACCACGCGGCCGCAACCAGAATAATTATGTGCGGGCCATCCTGCGCCACGACATCAACTTTGGCATTGGTCCGGCAGGCACCGGAAAAACCTACCTTGCAGTAGCCTGTGCTGTCGAAGCCCTGGCCAAGGAACAAATCAGTCGAATACTGTTGGTACGCCCCGCAGTAGAGGCTGGCGAAAAGCTGGGCTTCCTGCCTGGTGACCTGAGCCAGAAAGTGGACCCCTACCTGCGCCCATTGTATGACGCACTTTATGAGATGCTGGGCTTTGAAAGAGTCGGCAGGCTTATTGAAAAAAGTGTGATTGAAGTTGCCCCACTGGCCTATATGCGTGGTCGTACTTTGAATAATTCCTTTATCATTCTTGATGAAAGCCAGAACACCACGGCATCACAAATGAAAATGTTTTTAACCCGCATCGGTTTTGGCTCCACTGCGGTTATCACTGGCGATGTCACCCAGATCGACCTCCCCAAAGGGGTCGCCAGCGGACTGGTCCAGGCCAGTAAAATCCTCAAAGAGGTCAATGAAGTCAGTTTTACCTATTTTAAATCCAGGGATGTTGTTCGCCACCCTATCGTGCAGCAAGTTGTAGATGCCTATGAAAAGCACGATCGTCAATCAATTACAGAATTGAACAAGGACAGTGATCGCATCAATGAACGTGACCATTGATTTGATCAATGCCTGCACAGATACCATGCTCCCCTCTGACCAGGAATTTCAACAGTGGACGGAAGCGGCCATGGCCGCAGTGAGCGCGATTAATGGCGCTACCCTGGCTGACAATACCGAACTCAGTATCCGCCTGGTTGATGAGACAGAGTCGGCCTTTCTGAATGAAAACTTTCGCCAGAAACAGGGTGCCACCAATATCTTGTCATTTCCCTTCGATGGTATTAAGGGGACCGACATCAACCTGCTAGGCGACATTGCAATCTGCGCGCCGCTGGTCAAAAAGGAAGCTGCAGATCAAAATAAAAGTATAGAGTCCCATTGGGCTCACCTGACCATTCATGGCGTCCTGCACTTGTATGGCTACGATCATGAAAAAGATGACGCAGCAAAAAAAATGGAAGCTCTGGAAATCAGTATTTTGAATTCCCTGGGATTCAGTAATCCTTACGAAAGTAACGTGACAGACAATGAGTGAAGACCAATCTGACAGCGATTCGGGAAGCAGTTCCTGGATCGGTAAACTAACCAACCTCTTTACAGAATCTGTAGAAGACAAAAAGAGTATTGTTGATTTTCTGCGCAAGGCAGAACAAAACAATATTATCGATGCAGATGGTCTGAGTATTATCGAAGGTGCGCTACAAGTTCATGATATGCAGGTAAGGGAAATCATGATTCCCCGCTCCCAGGTTGCGACCATTGATATTACCGACTCCCCCGAAGAAATTATTCCCAAGGTCATTGAAGCCGGACACTCGCGTTTTCCGGTTATTGGCGAAAACGCTGATGACGTTATTGGCATTCTAATGGCCAAGGATTTATTACCCCTGATTACCAATACTGAAAGCCGATTCAATCTCAAGGATGTACTCCGGCAAGCTATCTTTGTTCCCGAATCCAAACGCCTGAATGTTTTACTCAAGGAGTTCAGAGAGAATAAAAATCACATGGCCATTGTCATTGATGAATATGGCGGACTGGGCGGTGTGATTACCATTGAAGATGTACTGGAGCAGATCGTTGGCGAGATCGAAGACGAATACGATGTTGACGAGGAAGATTACATCAAGGCCTACAACAAGGAAAGTTACACCGTCAAAGCGCTGACCCCTATTGAAGACTTCAATAAATTTTTCCACAGCAACTTGCCAAACGATGAATTCGACACCATTGGCGGCCTGGTCATTGACCAGTTTCGACATATCCCCTCCAGGAATGAAACTGTTGGCATTGGTCCCTATGTATTCAAAGTACTGAATGCTGATAGCAGGCAGATTCGCCTGCTACTGGTCACTACGGTATTTGCTGAAGATAGCCCCAGGTAAGTTAATGGCAGACATGGACAATAACATGGCTGACCCTGCCCTCGCCCCAACCCTCTCAACCACAGTACGCAGCTTTATTGCCGTACTGTCGGGTGCTATTGGTCCCCTGGCCTTCAGTCCGAATCATATGTGGCTGCTGGGCTTTGTTTCCGTGTTGGGGCTCTATGCAGCACTTAAACATTCGGCTCCCCGACAAGGTGCCATTGTTGGCTGGTTTTTTGGTCTGGGATTTTTTGGTGTTGGCGCTTCGTGGGTCTTCGTCAGTATTAACGTGTACGGTAATGCCTCTGAATTTTTTGCCGGCATCCTGACAGCCTTGTTTGTCATGGGCCTGGCAATGCTTTTTGCCCTGCAGTGCTGGCTCACCCAGCGCTATTTTAATCGCTCCTTCTATCTGTTCAGTTTTTCCGCCTTGTGGGTGTTGTGTGAATGGCTCCGGAGCTGGTTCCTGACCGGATTCCCCTGGCTTTACCTGGGATATCCGCATATCAATTCCAGTTTTTCCGGCGTGGCGCCAGTTTTTGGCGTGATGGGCATCAGCCTGGTAGTCGCTATAACTGGCGCCGGGTTTGGCGAAATGGTGCTCACCTGGAACCGACATGAAGAACGCAAAGCCTATGCTGTAGCCAGCACCTATATCCCTACCGGTTTGTTTTTCCTCTGGATTCTGGCCGGACTTGCCGGAAAACTGAGCTGGGTGGTACCCGTACCAGATGCTGTCATAAAAGTAGGCATTGTTCAGGCCAATATCAATCAGGGACAAAAGTTTGATGCTGACTTTATTCAGCAGAATCTCGACCTCTATGATGCGTTCAGCGCGCCACTGTGGGATGTGGATGTTCTGGTCTGGCCGGAAACCGCAATCCCCTATGTGTATGAGAATGGCTCACCGGTGGTCAGTTATTTTCGCAGCCAGGCGCGAAATAATAATGCCACATTGGTGACAGGTATTTTTGGCCGAACTGATGCGGGACTGCACAACAGCATTACAAGTCTTGGTGATGGCGAAGGCATTTATCACAAACAGAAGCTGGTACCTTTTGGTGAATACGTGCCTTTACGCGCTGTGTTCTCAACCTTGCTGCAGATTTTTGATCTGCCCATGTCTTCCCTGGTTAAAGGCCCTTCCAACCAGGCTCAACTTACTGCCGGTCCATATACCATATCGCCTTTTATCTGTTACGAAGTGGTCTACCCGGATTTTGTGCGCAGGCAGGCACGCGCTGCTGATTTCCTGGTGACGATCAGTAACGATACCTGGTTTGGTGCATCCTGGGGTCCGCTACAGCATCTGGAAATGGCCGCTATGCGCGCACTGGAAAACGGTCGTTACGTGGTACGTGCTACCAACAACGGGGTGTCTGCCATCATCGATGAAAAGGGACAGATCATTGCCAGGACCCAGCAGTTCCAGGCAGATGTGTTACGGGGAGAAGTGCAGATGTTTAGCGGGCGCACACCTTTTTCTTATTGGGGTTCCTGGCCGGTTTTATTTTTGTGTATTGCCATTCTTGTCTTTGTTACCAGCAAGCCTGAACCATTGCTGCAACTACTGGAACGTTTGCGTAACCGCACAAAAGAGAGCAAATCGCGCTAATTGTTATCCACCCGCTTCCTATTGAAAGAAAAAATCGTTACAGGTGTTTTTTCTTAATACTCCAATCATCGCGATTACAGAAACCGCAATTTTCACCAAGGAACATGGCGGCTGCTTCTGCATCCGCTTTTAATTGCCACTTCAGCCAGGCCAATGGTGCTTCAGCGAAAGGTCCGCCACCGGGCATCTGGTAGGTGGCGCCATGACCGACATCCATATTCAGATTCACTGCTGGCACCTCGATCAAGGGCCAGTCCTTCTCTGCATTGGCATAGGCAATATCAGTTTCCCCGCCAATGAAATAACCTGTGGGAACCTCAAGACCTGGCAACATGGAACGATCCAGGCTGGAGCGTTGCATGTAGGGATCGCCGTCATCAAACAAGCCTGAATTGAGCACCAGGACGGTGGAAACTCGCCTGTCATAGGACGCTTCCAGTGCCTGCAAGCCGCCGCACGAGTGGCCCATGACGGCAATGTTGTCAGTATCCACCTTCCCGAATAACACCCCTTCCCGGTCGGACACACTCAATCCCCAGTTGATGGCATCGATCATTAGTCCGGTATTGGTTTCAAAAGGCGGCCATTGTTCCGGGGTACCGCTTCTATCTGGTGGCGGGGCCGGCGCATCCCGGTAAGGTCCGATAGCTACCACCAAAAATCCGTACGAGGCAATTTCAGCGAGAAATTCACGGTAGGTGAAATTGGTATTCACACAAGCGCCATTGCCCCAGACAACTATCGGCAATTGAGCCTCATTGAGGGCGTCCAGATCAGCAGGACGGTAAATAGTATGGGTAGGCAACGAAGTATCGGAGTAGATAGCCGCCGGATAAGGCCCGGAGCCCGTTGGCTCAGGTGCCTGGGCCAAGACAGAAAGATTACAAAGTAAGAGTATAAAGACCAGTAAAAGTTTGTTCATTGTTGTTATATCCAGTTAGGGAATTACAGTAACCTCAGCACTCCTGCCGCGCCAGTCTTCAACGCCATTCCCGGTACGGGGAGTTGTTGACCAGTTCACCGAGAACTCCGCTTCCAGCCCTGCTCCTTGCAGTAATTCAGCCAACTGTTCGGCCCTGCGCCTGGCCACAGCAGGATTTTCATCCAGAGCCTGACCAACACTGAGCTGATGTCTGGCATAGTAAGCCTGAATTTCCACCCTGGTAGCATTTATCTCCCCAGCATAGGACATTATCGCGGTTAAATCGCGGGGCTGTCTGAAGGTCACTCCCTTGTCAAAATCGAAATACAGAGTAAAAGTTTTTTGACCAACTGATGGTTCCAATACGGGAGGATCAATGTTGGCCTGAAATGCCAACCGTCCCCCACTGGGACCAGGGGGACGCGGATAGACTTCAATCACGTAACGCTCTTCTGCCGGTAACATGGTATTACAACTGCCATCCAGCTCCGGCATTGTAGATACCTTGATGTCTTCCAGCACCACACCACCACAAATCATCTCGGAGCCAACCACTCCTTCTACCAGGACCTGGTGCCCCTGCAATGGCGGTTGAAAATCAGCACTGACATCGCTCTGGATACCCATGTAATACAGCGTATCGTCATAGCGGGTTAGCCAACAGGGGACTGTCGCTGTATCACGGACGATGGGGCAAGCTACAAATTGTACGCGTTGGCCTTGCTCCTGCGCATAAGTCAATGTACACAACATACTTGTAGCGAATAAAAAGAGTCTTCCGACCGACTGCCAAATTTTTCTCATCACAAGACTCTCAGGAAATTTATCAGGTCCTGCTTTTCCTGCTCCGTGTAACGAATATTGAAGCGACGGTCATAAAAATCCACCAGTTCGCGCAAATTTGCAGCAGAGCCATTACTGAAATACGGTGCCCTGGCTGACAGTCCACGAAATTGCTGGATAACGATAGCGCCTACATCATCACATTTACCTGAAATTAATGCCCTGCCGGGATCCTGGGTATAGATTTCACGGCCGAGAAAAGGATGTGGCGGCAGATCAGCGCGACAGGTAATTTTAAACAGCGGCATTTCCGGTTTCTTATCGGCCCAGGGGCTCACTGGTGGTTCCAGCGCCCAGGGCAAATTGGTGGTGCCAAGATCCATCCAGCCGTTGGCCGTATCCATGGCCGTCATGTGCATGCCATGACAGGTCGAACAGGTACGCTTGATGGGGTTACCCAGGCCCACCGAATTGATGTGCATGGCATCTTTTATCCAGAAAGTCCGGTAAAAAAATACATCGTGACCCCGCGCTACAGATTCACGAAAAGCAATGCGATTCGCATCAATAGCATGTTCACTATCCGGCAGGTCATGCCAGCGCTCTTCCATAGGGAAAACAAAATTGGTGATATTGTTGCCCAACACACCATCACGACCGGTCGCCATATTTCTGGGCCCAAAACCGCTGGGACCACCCTCTTCCATTAAACTGCCTGCACTAACCGACCAGGACTGGGCCCCATAGAGTTGTAATTCAAAGGTCGTAATTTGCTCCAATTGTGCGGCGCTTAACGGGGTTTGTTTCTCGAGGTGGCCCATGGCGGCTGACTGGGCCTGGGTTTTTAATGTAGGCTCGCGGGCATCGGCCATCATGTTCATGTTAACCGGCAATCCGGTGTCAGGATCAGTACTGGCAAGCATGCCGGTTTTACCGACAAACCGGGACACGCCAAATAATGATGAGGTCACGTAACGCAAATTTGCGGCAGGCCTGGGTCGGCGGTAGACGGAAATTTCACGTCGCTCCCCTTCCATGCCATACACCGGATGGGTATTGCAACCGGTAGGATCGCGGACTACTTCGAGTGTGAATTCGGGCTCAATGTTTTCACCAGCCTGGTTTCTTGGAGGCCAGGCCAGGGGCACGCGGATAAGCCCGCGATCAAGTAAAAGAGAATGTGATGCAGGATCTTCAGCAGATAAATGCGGACAGTTCATGCCATCAAAAGCAGCAAATAGCGGATCAGTACCACCGGTTTCTTCCCAACGTTGACGAATACTTTTCACCGACAGACTCATGCCATCAGCAGGTTGATGGCAGGTAACACAGGCGCGACCATTTGATCCCAATGGTTCAAAGAAAGGATGCCCACTGGTTTCGACAGGCCCCTGGGTATTGACCAGCCCATAGCGACCAAAAGTATTGCTGTATTCAACATAGGCTGGCAGCACCCGGCCGTCACCAGGTGACCACCACTCGTCAGGTTGCGCCAAACCCTGTGTTGCCATGAACACCGTTACAAGGCCTGCCAGCCATGCAGCCACGTAGCGTTGTGACACTGCTTTAAAAATTTTCATGCTTGTTCCAGCTTTTTCTTTTATGCTAACCCAGATCAGTCTCTTTTTGGAACTATTTACTACCAATCACACACCCAGAATATAGGCATAAAAACTGATACTGAAAAGACACAGGGCGCAGGATAGAACGATGGCCGTCGCAGCCAGATTTTCACAGGTCTGGTAGCGCATGGAGAAGACATACACGGAAATACCCACCGGCATACAGGAAAGCAGGACTGCGGTTTGCGCCCACAAAGTGTCAATATCGAAGACGAAAAATGCCAAAGCCCAAACCAGGGCTGGCAGTACCAGTAACTTGATACAGGTAATAATGACAGCCATGGGGATTTCGCCACGAATCTGATATCTGTTTAGCCCTGCCCCCAGGGCCATCAGGGCTGCCGGTATACCTGCGCGACTGATGATGGACAGGGATTCAAGCAAGGGATCATAAATTGGCAGGCCCGCAAAGTTGACTACCGCCCCACCGATCAGGCTGGCACTGATGGGGTTTTTAACCAGTTCCTTGCTCACACTCCACAGGTGAGCGCGCAAAGCTGTCCCCTCTTCTCTTTTTAATTCCGCCACGATAATGCCAAAAGAAAAAATCAAAAGATTGTTAATGGCAATTAACATGAAGATGGGTACAAAAGCTTCTTCGCCCAGCAGTTGCAAACAGATGGGAATACCGAGAATGGTGACATTGGGATAAGCGCAACCCATACCGACAACACTGAGTCTGGCTTGACCCGAACCAAAGTTCAGGAAGGCGATAAGCATTCCCGCCAGGTACACAGTAAAAATGGGTATGTAGTAGGCCCATAATAAATTCCATTCCATGACGTCAGGTAAATCTGCGGTGGCAGTCCCGTAAAACAACATGGCAGGCACCAGAAATCTGAACGTGAGCTTTTCAAACACTCGCACGTCATCTTCACTGACAATATGACGGTTGGCGGCAAGCCAGGCCAGAAAGGCAATAGCGACAATGGGAAAAAGGGCTTCAAAAACAAACATAGCTGAATCACAAAAAAAATGCTGACAGCATTAAAGCATGTCAGCATTCATTTACAGAAGCCTTGCCCCGGCTTCTCGTTAAAAGCTTCAGTAATTGCGGCTAAAACTGCGAAATAAATCAGCTTTATTTAAGGTAATACGGCGTACTGTCCTCCATGGTAGAAAAAACATCCAGATTTTCAAATGCATCCAGGTGCAACTTACCTCCAGCATTGAAAACAATCTCACCCTCCATGGATGTTTTCGCAACGCCCTCCTCATCTTTCAAGGCTATCTGGACCAGACTGAAGGCCGGTGATTCATTGTTGGGCGTATTCCACAAATAGGGATTACGTGTCTTCAGCCCCGGCGTAATCAGAAAATGCATTACTTTTCCCCTGGCTGCGTCTTCTTGCCAGGCATACTTGATCCGGTAACCGGTGGCAGCTGCTGTAAACAGGTAGCCACGTGTGTCTTGCGCTTCCAGTATTGCCAGAAAGGCATCAAGATCATCGTCTTTCTTATATTGTTTGAATGCATCCTGTACTACTGAAAGCTGCTCCTCAGAAGACCAGCCAATGACTGACACACGCACTTTACTATCCGCTTCGTATTTCGCATCAGCGGCCTTACCGCTTAGCGAAAGAATAGATGCGGCCTGTACATTGCAGGTAACTGCAACAAGTGTTAACAAAACTGTCAAACTCTTAAGGAATGACAGTGAACATTTTGCGAATGACATTCTCATAACCTCCTAAGTTATAGGTAACAATTATCTTAATATCAGGAACAAATGCTGCTCACCTCTAATTACGTTGGCAGCAATTGTTCCACTGAAAGTGCTTAACAAGCTCTGCAATTCTGCATGTGAAGAAACCGGCTGACGGTTCAGGGCGGTAATAATGTCTCCCGCCTCCAAGCCATTCCTGTAGGCGCGACTGCCCTGAGTGACACTGGTTACCAGCACTCCTTCCACTGCACCGTAGGCTTCATGGGAAGATGGAATATTGCCCAGCTCTGCTCCTTCAAACACGGAAGTGGACTCTGCTTGCACACCCTTTTCAGCAACTACGGGTGCATCGCCGATTCTGACTTCAAAATCGAGACGTCTGTTGTCCCTGATCAAGCCAACCACAACCTCACTGCCTGCCGGGGTCAAACCAATTGTATTGCGCAGATCAGAGGCACCCTCGATGACTTCATCATCAACTTTTACGATGACATCACCGGGTTCAATGCCAGCTTTTTGCGCCGGTGATTCAGGTACGACGCTGGATACAACTGCTCCGGCACTGACCTGTAACTCAAGGGCTGTTACGACATCTGGATCCAGATCGGTGATCTGCACACCCAGCATGCCGCGGCGAACTTCACCAAATTCCAGCAACTGTTCAACAACAGCCATGGCCATATTAATAGGAACTGCAAAACCAATGCCCACATTACCCCCCGCCGGAGCGATGATGGCGGAGTTAATACCAATGAGATTGCCGTGGTAGTCCACCAGGGCACCCCCTGAATTACCCGGATTGATGGAAGCATCAGTCTGGATAAAGTCTTCATACCCATCCGCATTAATATGGGTCTGACGGCTCAGGGCACTAACGATGCCCGTGGTGACAGTCTGCCCAATGCCAAAGGGATTACCTATGGCGGCGACAAAATCACCTACTCTTAAGGAGTCAGAATCAGAGGGACTCACTGCCATGAGATGATCTGCATCAATTTGCAGCAATGCAATGTCGGTACCGGCATCACTACCAATCAACCTTGCTGTTACCCGACGCCTGTCCTGAAGGGTGATTTCGATTTCATCAGCATTGTCCACAACATGGTGATTGGTCAGGACATAGCCTTCGTCAGCATCAATGATCACCCCTGACCCGGCACTTTGTACCTGACGTGTCTGGGGTTGTTCCGGCGCATCAAAAAAACGCTGGAAAAAGGGGTCGTTTAGCAAGGGACTTTGCGGTATTGCCGCACTACCGGTAACTGAAATATTGACCACCGCAGGGGTGATATTTTTCAGAATTGGCGCGATACCTGGACGTTCTGAAGTGACAATTTCCTGCGCATTACTGTTAGCAAAAACACCAAAAGTTAAGAGGCTTGCTAACAGCACGACAGGAAAATAACGTTGAGTTATTTTCATACTGTTTCTCCCAATCTTGGATTAGTACTCGATTGACAACAAAAAACTAAAAATTATTCACTCATGGTGTGAAAAATATGTAGGAGCTGAAAATAAAATTTCAAGGGTAAAAATAATGAAAAGAACAAATTTCTTTGGTAGCAGTCCTGGTGGGAATCCAGGACTTTTGTTCAGGACCCCGGAAGCAGTTTATCGTGCACCAGAACGCCTGCCAGCATGGCAACAACAAAGATAGCGACATTGCTTTCCAGACTGTTCAGTGCCACAAAAGCCGGTCCGGGGCAGATGCCTGCCAGGCCCCAACCCATGCCAAAAAGGATGGCCCCCGAGATAAGCTTTTTATCCAGGTCTTTTTTGGTTGGGGTGTTAAAGCTCACGGCCAGGAAAGGTTTGTGCATCAGGCGAGCATATTGAAAGCCCGGAATAGCGACAGTCAACGCGCCTGCCATCACCAACAACAAGGTTGGATCCCAGGGCCCGAGCACATTGAGGAAACCCAACACGCGGGCCGGGTTGACCATCTCCGAAATGCCCAGGCCAAGTCCGAACAGGATGCCGCTGGCAATAATGATCAGCAGATTTTTGAAATCAATACTTTTGCTGTGCTCAGTCATGCTTGCCCCTAACCTGCCAGTAACTTGATGATGGTATGGGTAATTGCCGCTACTACTATAAAGGTGACTGTAGCCACCATGGAGCGCGGTGAAAACCTGGCCAAACCGCAAATCCCATGACCACTGGTACACCCGCTACCCATGCGCGTGCCATAACCGACCAGCAAGCCAGCTATTACATAGACATACCAGGGAGAGCTCACCTCCACGGCCAGATCCTGACCCCAGACCCAGGGATACAAGGCGCCTCCCACCAACAGGCTGAGAATGAATATCAGTTGCCAGCTGGATTGCTCTTTCTGTTTTGTCAGCATGCCACCGACAATGCCGCTGATGCCGGTAATTCTGCCATTACAAAGGAACATCAGGATTACAGCAAAGCCGATTACGATGCCGCCACTAAAGGCGTTGAGAAAAGAAAATTCCGTCATTGCATTTACTCGCTATTTAAATACCGGTGCTACGCCCACAAGCAAACCCGACAAGTGTGTAAGCAAAACTATCCCTGCGGACTTTCAGTCATCTGACCACAATAAGCCGCCATATTATTTGGCAAATCTGCAGGACAAACACCACATTGCTGGTTACCGGGAACTGCATGTTCAATAAATTTTGGATAGTCCAGCTTTAGATTTTCCATGATCTCAACAAAGTCTTCCTGGCTTTTACCACCACCAAGGCGAAGGTTGCGCTGTTTTTCCTGGATGATGGAAGAAACAAATCTTTGCTGATAATCATGCCCGGGGTACACCAGAGTCTCATCAGGAAGCGTAAAAAGTTTTTCATTGATACTTTTATAGAGCATTTCTGGATTACCATTCTGGAAATCCGTTCGACCACACCCGTCTATCAACAAGGCATCCCCGGTAAACACCTTACCTGCCAAAAGAAAACTGAAGCTGTCATCAGTATGCCCCGGAGTATGCAGGGGTACCAAAGAAAGATTCCCAACCTTTATGGGCACGCCTTCTTCAGTGCGGATATCCGCACCTGTACATTCAGATAGGCTCGGGAAAATAATTTGACTTCCTGCTTGATGTTTTAATTTGAGCGCCGCTGTAATGTGATCGGCATGAACATGGGTTTCCAGGGTATAGGCCAGGGTCAGGCCCAGTGATGAAATCAGGGCAAGGTCTCTCTCCGCTGTGTTGTACACCGGGTCTACCAACAAGGCATGACCGGTTTCATCACAACCTATCAGGTAGGTATAAGTACTACTTAGTTCTTCAAAAAGCTGGCGAAAAATCATGGCTGTTTTATTGCTACCTCGAATTTGTGACTAAAAATCCATTCTAGTGTAACTGCAGGAAGCCTGGTTGAGGTGTATCAATAATTCGGGACAGGTTTCTGCTTTAAACCCTGTCCCGAATTGACAGGAAGACTTGTCAGAGTTGCTCGAGGATAGCTTCTGCAGTGCTGATGCCCATTTCGCCCGGAGGTTCGATAGCCAGGTGAGAAACCACGCCATCTTCTGCAACAAGCGCCAGGCGTTTGCACCGTGTGCCAAGACCAAAACCACTGCCGTCCAGTTCAGTACCCATGGCCGCGGTCAACTCGCCATTACCATCGGCCAGCATGGTGATTTTTTCCGCGTTCTGGGCTTCACCCCACGCGCCCATGACAAAGGCGTCGTTTACAGACAGACAAATAATGCTGTCGGCTTTATCCAGAATGGCATCGGCGTTCACCACATATCCGGGTAAATGGGTCTTGGAACAGCCCGGTGTAAATGCGCCTGGTACGGCAAACATCACTACCTTTTTGCCGCCAAAGAGTTCATCGGTCGTCACATCCTGTGGACCTTCAGCGCCCAGCACTTTCAAGGTGGCGGAAGGAATTTTGTCTCCAACTTCAATGGTCATTGTTATCTCCTGAGATTTGGAAGGGATTAAATAAATTCGGACTGTAATGATGGGTCAAAGCCGGGTTCAACTCAACTTGTTTTGCGCAAATCCCAGGTATAAATAACAGACATAAAAAAAGGGCCCGAAGGCCCTTTTTTATTTCCTGTTTCCGTCAGACTTGCCGACGGAGCTTGAACGTTAGAACTGCAGGTTCAGGCTCAGGTTGTAACGTCTTCCATAAACATCGTACTGGTTATTGACGCCCTGATCACCTGTACCACTGGCAACAATTGGCGGTGCTGTATCAAAAAGATTCAGCACGTTGAAACCAAAGTTCCAGGAGGCACCTGAGTTGAGCTCGCTGGAATAGCGTACTGTACCATTCCACCAGTTCATGGAGTTCACGTAGTTATCATCCACATCAACCCCTTCGACCCAGTTACGATTGAGCTTGTCACCGGAGATATGGCGACCCTGCAACTGGAAGGTCACGGGACCAATGCCGTAAGCAGCCGTGATGTTGGCCGTCATCTCAGGCAAGGTATAAGTATCCATGCGGTTACTCACAACACCTGCGGCACTGACATCTTCGCGAGTGAGCAGTTTGCCACCCAACAGTCTTACGCTGAAGGTTTCAAACTGGCTGTCAAAGAAGTTAGGTTCCATGCGATACGCCACTTCGAAGTCAATGCCTTCCACAAGCGCCTGGTCCTGGTTGAAGAAACGACGGAAGACTCGAGTGATACCACCATTAACGGGGTCACGCTCGATATTGGCACATTGCTCAACAACACCGGCAAAACAGCGGTCAACCACGTCCTGCTGACCAATCTGGGAAATGGCATCTTCGATGTCCACTTCGTACCAGTCAGCTGAAATTGACAGACCTTGTGCCCAGTCAAACTGTGGTTCATACACCACACCAAATACTGTGGTGTCAGCGGATTCAGGTTTCAGATTGGGATTACCTGAGGCCACTACCGTGATGGACACGCCATCGATACCCAGATTCGGGTCATCAACGCCACCACCACCGCCCTGGGCGTCGAAACGCTCGGAGAAGCTGGCTTCACGTACGTCCTGGGATCGGGTAGCGCGAAAACGCAGACCTTCCATCACCTGGAACTCAACACCGGCCTTCCATGCATCGACTGTACCACTAAGGTTGTAGTCAGACTGCCTGAAGGCAACAGATCCACCCAGACGCTGCTCACCGGAATCTGATTCCCAGAAAGGCGCCTGCAATTCACCAAACCATTCCCATACATCGTACTTACCACTGATTTTTGGCACGGTAGAGAATTTGTGCAGGTTCGGGCTACCACCGGTATAACCACGGGCGATACCACGAATGCCCAGTTCCGGTACGTTCTGTGGTGGTCCCAATGCATCTACAGATTCCGGTTGCGCTTCATCCGAGAAACTGGATTCACGCCAGGTTAAACCAAAGGCGCCTGAGACCGGGCCATAGCCCCAACCTTCAAAAAGCTCACCAGTGGCAAGGGCTTCAGCAAAATCCTGCTCAACGATACCAATGGACTTTTTCGTAGTACCAACGTAGTCAATGGCATCAGCACTGATATTGCCGTGACCAAAGACATTGTAAGGAACACAACCGCCTATGGTGTTATCCAGACCAACAGGGGATCCCAGCGGTTGTGGATTAGGGTCAGAGGCAGTACGTGAATTGGTCAGACCGGAAGCCAGGCCAGCCGCAGCCAGCTGCTCTGGAGTCGGCGAATACTCTGGCAGATTAACACGGCAAACGATGTTACCAGTGCTAGGATCAACAACCGCATCCATGGCCAGGAACATACGATCAACCCGGTTCATTTCATAAGTATGGGTCAAGCGCTCTGTTTCACCCATTGAATAGCTACCACCGATACTCCAGGTGGTGCTGGGTACTTGATAGTCAAATCCAACGGTATAGGTCTGGGTGGTAAAGGTGTTGTCACTACGGGAGTCAATACCAATGTCTTGCACACCCTTGATGGCACCATCACGGTTCAGCGTGAACGTTTCCATGCCATTGTCGATCATGATCTGGCGGACATTATCAGGCAGGTAGGCATTATCTACAGCGATGATAGGTGCCCAGATGGAGCGGAAGGTGATACCAGTAGTGGTGGCACGATCCTGAACGGAACCGTTTTCAGAACGGCCGGCTATGACTTGTGCATAGCCAGAAAGGTTATCACTAAACTGGTAATTAGCAGCCAGGAACAAGGAACGTCCGGCTACTTCATTGCCATCACCGGGACCGTCAAAGGCCTGATAGGCCAGATCTGCCTCGGGTCAGCCCGAAGTGGTGCGGTTAGGAGAACCAAAAGAGGTAAATTCTCCGCCCCTGAAGGGTTGAACCTGAGTGCCTTCACGATTGAACACCATGCCATCCAAAGGCGTACCACGAGCAGAAATAATGCCATAAACATGACGGTCCGTCGGTGCCACATTGGGCCTGGTCAAACGTCTGGGACCATTTGGATCCGGATTTGTTACATGGCCCCAACGTTGATACCAGTCAGAATCCAGCTCCGAGTTATCCCGTTGAATCTGGTCAATCTGACGGGCTTCAAGTGAACCAATAATATTGAGGCGATCACCTATCTGCATACCACCGGCAATGCTGGCATTGGCACGGAAGCCATCTCCAAATTCGGAGATACCGGTACCTGTACTGATTTTCAGGCCCTGAAATTCACGGTCAATAATAAAGTTGGTTACGCCACCCAGTGCGTCTGCACCGTACGCGGCAGATGCACCACCGGTGACCACGTCAACGGTACGTACCAAGGCTGTTGGGAAAGTATCCACGTTCACTGGACCACGCTTGTCGCCTGGCGCCATACGGGCACCATCCAGCAAGACCAGAGTACGGTTGGTACCCAGGCTACGCATGTTCAGGAAGCTACCTACGGTAAAGGCCAAAGCTCCGCCATTACGCTGGGCTGTAATGGTACTGAAGAACTGTGGCAAGGCATCCAGTTGCTCTGCAACAGTACCACCTGGATCAAAATTATTTAGCTCATCTGGCGTAACTACGGTTACTGGTGTTGGTGCTGCCATACCGTCAGTTTGACGAATACGGGAACCGGTTACGGTGATTTCCTCAATATCTTCCTGAGCAAGCAGGTTGGGACTGGAGATAAATGAGGTAGTGATTGCTGCTACACATAAAGCGAGCTTTTTGTGTTTCAAGATATTTTGATAAGTCATACAGACATTCCCCGATTAAATTGAGATTTTGCAATTTACAATAATCTATACTTTTTGCGTGATTCGAAGCGTTTTCAAAATACGACAACAACTTCGGCAAGCGAAATAGCTACACTTGCTCTTACATTAGCAAAGGTTTTCGGGACTTATTCAGATTTATTTTCAAGAATATAAATTCTAAATAAAACTCATTAAAAACATATATTTATCGAAGTTATTAATATTTTTTATCAATGTGCTTTTTTAAGTTTTAGCTGAGCTTTTACGTATAATTTATTCTGCATTTTTACAAGGAAATTACATGGTGAGTATTGTTTTCTTAAAATATTAGTCCTGACCTCTTATATCGAGCCCCTGACACACCAGGCCATTTCTGGTCCGGGTAAATGAACTTAAATATTATGTGCTTTTCCCATAAATCCCCTTAGTTAGGAATAAGGCGAGGAATATGCATTTTCGTTTTTGCAAAAAAAAAAGGGCCCGAAGGCCCTTTTTATTTCCTGTTTCCGTCAGACTTGCCGACGGAGCTTGAACGTTAGAACTGCAGGTTCAGGCTCAGGTTGTAACGACGACCATAGACGTCGTACTGGTTGCTTGCACCCTGATTACCATCAGTGCCTGGAACTAATGGCGGCGCCTTGTCAAAAATGTTCAAGACGTTGAAGCCAACATTCCAGGTGGTGCCATTGCTGAGTTCACTGGAGTATCGGACTGTGCTGTTCCACCAGGTGGAGGAAGAAACCCAGTTATAGTCAACATCAACACCTTCAGTCCAGGTACGGCGCAACTTGCCACCCGTGATATGGCGCCCCTGCATCTGCAGAGACCATGGGCCAACCGAGTAAGCAAAAGTCACATTACCCGTGGTATCAGGCAAGGTGTATTGATCCAGCTGAGTACTCACCGTGCCATTGGCAGCGACGTTATCCCTGGTCAACAGCGTTCCAGCCAGTGCCCGAACCGAGAAAGACTCGAACTCACTGTCGAAGAAGTTTGGCTCCATGCGGTACGACACTTCGAAGTCAAGCCCTTCCACAATGGACTGGTCCTGGTTAAAGAAGCGGCGGAACACCCGAGTTATATCACCAGTCACCGGATCGAACTCAATGTTGGCACATTGATTAGTATCACCATCGAAACAGCGATCCACCACGTCCTGGTGAGCAATCTGTGAAATCGCATCGGCAATATCCACTTCATACCAGTCAATGGACAAGGACAATCCCTGCAGCATCTCAAACTGTGGCTCATAGACAAAACCAAATACGGTGGTATCGGCTTTTTCCACGTTCACGTTGGGGTTACCAGAGGCCACTGTAGTAATGGTATACACATCATCATTCTTGAATGGGTCGCTGATGTTGCCGCCACCACCCTGGGCGTCGAAACGCTCGCGGAAGTTGGCCTCTCTCACGTCACGGGATTTGGTGGCCCGGAAACGCAGACCTTCCATGACGGCGACTTCAAAGCCAAGTTTCCAGGCATCAACGCTGCCGGAAGTACTGTAGTCTGAACGACGGAAGGCTGCGGTGCCACCGATACTTTGTTCACCACTATCGGATTCCCAGATCGGCACGTTCACCTCACCAAACCATTCCCACACATCATATTGTCCGCCGACTTTGGGTACTGTAGAGAATTTATGCAGGTTCGGGCTACCGCCGGTATATCCGGATGGAATACCACGAATACCCAGCTCAGGGACGTTTTGCGGTGGTCCCAGCTCATCGACTTCAATCGGCAGGGCATTATCAAAGAAGGAGGAATCACGCCAGGTCAGACCAAAGGCGCCAGAGATAGGGCCATAGCCCCAGCCTTCATACAGCTCACCAGTGGCGAGAATTTCAGCAAAATCCTGCTCAACAATACCCACTCCCTTTTTCAGGGACGATGTATATCTAATGGCTTCCTCGCTGATATTACCGTGACCCATGACGTTGAAGGGTACACATCCTTCTACTGTACCATCCAGACCAATAGGTGATTTCAGTGGCTGAGGAACAGGATCAGCTTGCGTGCGTGAATTGGACAGGCCAGTGGCCGCCCCCGCTGCAATCAACTGTGCTTCAGTTGGCGAATACTGCGGCAGATTCACGCGGCAAACGATATTCCCTGTGTCAGGATGCACCACGGCATCCATGGCCAGAAACACGCGGTCGACGCGGTCGTGGTTATAGCTGTGGGACAGGCGATCGGTTTCACCCTGGGAGTAGCTGCCGCCAATTGACCAGCTGTTGTTAAAGTCATAATCAAACCCGACTGTATAGGTTCGGGTGTTGAAGACATTGGGTTCGAAGCGATCACTGGCAATGTCACGTACACCACGGAGGGCACCATCACGGCTCAGAACGAATTCATCCACATCATTGTCAATCATGACCTGGCGCACGTAATCCGGCAGATAGGCATTATCGACGGCGATCCTCGGCGCCCAGATCGAACGCAGACTGATACCAGTAACACCCGGAGACCTCCCGTTAGGATTATGTATACTTTCAGAACGGCCTATAACGGCCTGGCCATAACCGGTCAGGTTATCAGTGAACTGATAATTGGCCGCCAGGAACATGGAGCGTCCTTTTACTTCCTGGCCGTTAACCGGGAAACCGCTATAAGCGAGTCTGCCTAGTTCAGCTTCCGGACCACCTGAGGTGTTGCCTTCTGTACCGCGTCCCCTGGACGTGTACTCACCATCGCGGAAGGGCTGCACTTGCGTACCAGCCTGATTAAACACCATGCCGTCCAGCTCGGTGCGAGTACCGGAAATCATGCCGAACACATGGCGGTCAGTGTAAACCACATCGGGTCTGGTCAAACGTCTGGGACCATTTGGATCCGGATTTGTTACATGGCCCCAGCGATCGTGCCAGTCGAGATCCTGGGCATCTATATCGATCTGGTCAATCTGACGGGCTTCCAGGGAACCGATGATATTAAGACGGTCGCCAAGCTGGAAGCCACCGGCAATACTGGCATTGGCTCTGAAGCCTTCGCCGTTTTCCATGATGCCGGTACCGGTCTGAATTTTCAGGCCCTGGAATTCACGGTCGATAATAAAGTTGGTAACACCCCCCAGGGCGTCAGCACCATAGGCAGCGGATGCACCACCGGTGACCACGTCAACAGTACGTACCAGTGCGGTCGGGAAGGTATCCACATTGACTGCACCGCGTTTGTCGCCCGGAGCCATACGAGCGCCGTCAAGCAGTACCAGCGTACGCTGGGTACCAAGACTACGCATATTCAGGAAGCTACCAACGCCTGAAGCCAAAGAACCTACACTACGCTGGGCTGTTTGAGTGCCAAAAAACTGCGGCAAGGCGTCAAGTTGTTCCGAAACGGTGCCACCCGGATCAAAAGTATTTAATTCATCTGGTGTTACTACTGTTACTGGAGTTGGAGCCGCCATACCGTCAGTTTGACGAATACGTGATCCCGTTACTGTGATTTCCTCAATATCTTCCTGAGCAAACAGGTTGGGACTGGAGATTAATGAGGTAGTGATCGCTGCCACACAGAGGGCAAGCTTTTTGTGTTTCAACATTCTTTTATAGGTCATACAGACATTCCCCGGTTAAATTGTAAATATGAATTTAATCCTGACTTTCTGTTCCTTATTTTGAAGCTTTGTCAAAATTCAAACACAGCTTCAAAGTAGCAAACTACTATAGTTGGCAAGAGAGTTGCAAAGGGTTTCTATAATAAAATCTATATTTTTTGATAATTCTTACTTGTTGACAGGTTTGGTCTTTAAAAGAGACTAATTCAGGCTCAAAACATCCTCTTTTTGCGAATATATATTCTATTTATAGGGCTATCCGCTTTTTTTTAAGAAAATAGTTTCAATTAATAATCGGGTATGAAATTCACTCCAGCTATACGTTTTCCCTGCGCGCACGTGAAAAACAAAAAATTACTGTAATTTGTTAAAAATTTGTTCAGCGGTAGTTTTTTGTGAAAAGGTTCTCCATTTTTCAGGCTGAATGCCGCAGAATCCTTATTTATTCTACAAATGCGCGTTACCATTCGCCGCAAATTTACTGATAAGACAAGGAAACACAACAATCTCATCTGCAAGCGTTTATTCGTGAGCGGGTCTCTTTGATTATGTTAAGTTCATCAGCTAAATTCTTCGTCCTTACCCTTGGCCTCATGCTGTCTTCCCTCAGCTTTGCGCTGACCGAGCCGGAAAGCGGTTTTGATTCTGAAAACAATGAAGGCGTAAGGGTATTCGAGCCAGCCTACTACATTGAATTTGACCCCGTTACAGCATTAGACCTGGTACAAAGAACACCAGGTTTTAATCCGCAACAGCAAAACGGTGGTCGTGGTCTGGATGGTGTTCGCACCAATATCCTCATCAACAACAAGCGCCTGCCTCCCAAGGGACAGTCCTTCTGGCAGATCCTTTCCAACCGACCCTATACCAGCGTCACACGCATCGAGCTGATTAATACCAGTGCTACTCTGGATATCGATATGCAAGGCTATACCCAGGTGGTCAATATCATCATGGAAGAAGAGGACCCCAATTATTTTGAGTTAAATACTCAATATACGGAAACCGGGGACGGCGATGTACGACAGCGCAATGAAACAAGGACCAACCTGGAACTGACCGCTAACATGTCCTTTGGAGAGCACGATTTCAGTCTGCGTGGCGGCTTTCAGGATAATAAAACCAGCACACCGCCTGAATTCGTCAATATAAACCCGGCAGATCCTGTACAACGAACAGGTAGCCAGAATCAAAATGATCAGGGGCAGGATTTCCTGCAACTGAGCTCGATATTCAATTTCAATAACGAGAAGAGTCTGTCAGTGAATATTAATCTCAATACCAGAGAACGCTTATCTGCGCCGGTACTTGAATTTAGTGATGGCACTGAAGTAAGAGAAACCTTTCTCAATGACCGTGAGTTCCAGGAAATATCAGCCGAGTACATTCAGCCTTTCGGTGACAAAAGCGAAATGATGTTCGCGGTGGTTGATTCCCGTAATATTGAAACCAACGATTCAACTTTTGCGGATGAGGGAGATTTTTTATCTTCAGTACGCAATCGCGAAAATGGCGAGACCGCAGCACGCCTGCGCCTGACCAACAATTTTAGTAATGACCTGACTCTGCGCGCCATTGGATCTACGGCGTTTAATTATTTCGATGGCAGTCAACGCCGCTTCGAGAATGGTATCTTGCAGCCCCTGAATGGCAGTGATAGCCGTGTTGAGGAAGACCGGCATTCTCTGGCACTTGAAGCCGACTGGAATTTGACTGACAAGTGGATCTTACGTGGCAGTCTCAGTGGTGGTACCTATGCCATAGAAGCAAAAGACGTTTCCAGTAACGAGCAGACAGAAGTAAAAGGCCGGGGCTCTGTCGCCTACCAACTCAGGGAAAGGATTACGGTGACCTGGGAATCACGCTATGACATAGGCCAGTTAAGCCTCGGACAATTTCTGGCTTCTTCCAACCTCTCATCGGATATTCTGCAGGCTGGTGCCGTCAGACTGGATTCAGAAAGAACCTGGGAGCACTCCCTGAACTACGACCAGCGCTTTGGTGATCGTGGCGTGCTGAAATTTACGCTGGGTCACCGTAATCGTGAAAACCCGATTCGCTCCTTCGCGTTGTCCGATTCACTGATCGTGTCGCAGAATGCTTTTCCAGAGAAAATTACCTGGTTCAATACCAATCTTGAATATCCTTTTGAACGCTTTGATATGGAAGATCTTGTACTGGAAGCCAGTTTTACCGTCCGTGACTCAGACACTATAGACCCGGTCACAAGCGAGTCCCGGGTTGTATCCGAGGTTAATCCTTTCGAGTATTCCCTGGGACTTCGGAAAAATCCAGGGGATGGTAAATGGTCCTGGGGCATGAATTTATGGCGCAATATGAACGGACGGGAATATGGCGTACGCGATACCAGACTTTGGCAAGAATCCCACCAATGGGACGCCTTTGTACAATACGAATTTTTCCAGGGATTGAGACTGAATGCGCGTATGGAAAGCGCCAGAAGCGAACGTGAGTTAATCGATTTTTATTCTTCAGCTCGCCAGGTTGGACTGGACCCTTCGTTTATTTCTCGCACAGAAAACTATCGTGAAAGCTCTCCCCGGGTTTCATTGCAATGGCGCCGTGATAAATATATGGAGATTACTGCCACCATCAATCCGCGTCCACGCTTCCATAGTCAGGAGTATCTAACAGCCTTTGGCGAAACACAGGGCACACAATTGACCAGGGAAATAGCGCAGAGTCCAAGTGCCGAAATACGCTTCAGGTTATATAACCGCTAAATTTTATCAATTCGGAACTGACCACTATTTATAACACTTTGATTGTTACATTTTGAGTAGTGATCTGCCTCTCGCTTTTGTTTTACTCCTGATTTGGTAATGTATAAACAAAAGTAAGCTCAATGATATGCCCTGAGTAATTCGGGCTGGCATTGCCAAGCAGGATGATATTGTTGAGTGAATCCACGGCAACATTGTCAAAAGCAAAATCCCTGGAAGCATATTTTTCAAAGCGGTAACGCAGGCCAAGCTTGTGCTGGTCGGGAAAGTGATAATTCCCCTCCAGAGATAAACTGGTGTGGGTACTGTCGATATCGGCAAACTCGTCCCAGGCCAGATCTGTGCTGAAAGGAGAGGTTTTTGTGTTTGCCCTGGAACGGCTGATATCCAGGTCCAGATCCAGTTTCTCCTGCATGAGCTGCCAGCTAATTCCCGCCCCCGTTGTTAATACTGCATCTTCGGTTTCCATCCACCAGTTATTTCCCGGCAGGCGTACTTCAAGTGGATAAAAAGGTGTCGGAGAACCGCCACCACGTCGGCTATAGCCCTGTTGTGTGTTTGCAAAATGTTCTGCGGTGACGGAGGCATAGCCGTGCACATTACTGCCAGCATCAAGATCCAGGTTTATAGTCAGATGCCGGTTATCAGATTTCTGTAGCCCTATCATCGAATCGGGAAAGTCGTCTCTGGTGAGCTTGCCGATGACATCCACCGAGAGCATGTCATTCGCTGCCAGATTAACGTTGAAAGAAAGCTGGTCGCGATCTCTGTCAGCCAGATGAAAACGGCGCAACAAGGGGTCGTTTTCAAACAGGGCATTACCCGCCAGGGTGTTGATAAAGTCCGGATTGTGTCCGTTTAAAAAGCCCTGGTTGCTGATGTAGGCTGTGCCGTTTCGTTGCGAGCGCAGCACTTGCATCCAGGCCCGCCCCCCAAGGAAGGAATACAGGCTCAGTTTGATGTTGCCGGTATGTTCCCGGGTGCGATCAACGTCCACCAGGTCCCTGTTTTTATCCAGCAACATGTAACCCAGAGAAAAGCGACTATTGGAGGTCAAACGGAAATCCGTATCGAAGGTGATTTTCTGGTTACGGAAACTGTAAGGGCGATTCAGCCGTGCATTACTGCTCAGCACTGCCCCCTGGGAAGCGGCATCCCCTGGAATGCGCTGGAACAGGTGTATCCGGGTGTCATTGTCGCGTTGGTCGAGAGTGTAACGCATACGCAGATTAGCCTTGCGTCCCAGGCGCGTGGAAAAATTAAGCACGGCATTCAGGGTGTTGATCTCACCGTCCAGACTGGATACCGGCAAGGGTGTCTGCGCACTGAAGACATTACTGTAGGGTAGAAAATTTTCATCCTGACGCATTTCACCGACCGACAGGCTGCCGGTGAAGCGGCTGCTTGCTCCTGTGCGGTACACGCCGGAGAAACCTGCCTGCCAGAAGCGATTATCCGGGGCCAGGGCTAACTCCCCTACTGCGCCGTCATCAAATCCGGCACCTGGTGCCCAACCAGGGTTGTTAAAGGGATTTTCCCATTGTTGCGAACGGTTGCTGTTATTGAATAATGAAGCACGATAGAAAAAACTCGCCTGGTGTCTATTGCCTTCCTGGTTGAACATAAGGTTAAAGGTATCCGTTTCATAATCCACGGGTACTGCCAGGATCGCGCCCCTCGGATTACCCCCATTGCTGCCAAAGATGGCGCCAAGTGAATCAGAACCATTTTTGTTTTCATGGCAATATTCCCCATTCAGGGACCAGGTATCATTGAACTGCCAATCCAGATTCAGTGTCAGTTTTTCCCTGTCGGTACGAATGCTGATGTCATGCAGAGAGGGTTGCAGCAAAGTCAAACCGGACGTGCCAGAAGCACCGACCCACCCTTCTGGCAAGGTCTGACGGCTACTCCCTGAATTCAGGAAAGGGGTGCTCACAGGATTGTCAAAGCGGTAGTGAGGAAGTTCCTGCCAGGACAGTGACAGTCCATAACGGCCCTGATATCCCGCCGCCGCTTCGACGCGGCGCGTTTCCAGACCGAGATTGCTGCCGATGATGCGCCAGTAACGCGCTGTATCAGCATTGTAGGCATCAGCCCGACCCAGAATAAAGTCTGATACGGCGTAAGCCTCGCTCTCTGTGATCCCGCTGTATTGCCCCATCTTGAAGGAATCTTCCGAATTGTAGCCAGCCCCTAAACGGATACTGTTCTGGGCGGCTATCTCTGCCGTCGCCAGCAGCAGACCCAATGGCAGGATGCACAGGTGATTCGGCCTTCGAGCTGTTTTTATATTGCTCATCACCGCTTACCGGGTAAACCGTGAGCCGGATGGGTGGTTGGAGCCATGGATCTGCACATGGCAATTGGTACAGGCTTGCCCAAGCACCTGTTGGGCTGCTCCCAGTGGAGGCACATCATCCCCGCTGTACAAGGTGCTGGGATGAAATGCATCCTGGTGGCAACCCTGGCAGAGGAAAGGTTGTCTCACTGACAATAGCCGGTTCTGAGTGGAGCCATGGGGGTTGTGGCAATTGGTGCAGTTGTCACTGACCGGCTGGTGTTCCCACAGAAAAGGCCCACGCTTTTCTGCATGACATTCGGTACAGGTTTCCAGAACGTTATTGGCAGTCAGAAGACTTTCCGCTGTTGAACCATGGGGGTTATGACAGCTCGTGCAAGCCATAAGGCCTTCCAGTACCGGATGATGCGAGCGCCGCTGCAATTGTGAGCGCTTTTCGGCATGGCACTCGAAACACACCTGGGATTGAGTGATGGCTGATAGCACATTGTCCTGTCTGCTGTGAATATTGTGGCAACTGACACAGGCCAGGTCAGCAAATTCATGGCTACTGCCAGGCCAGTGCGTGCGGCCACCATTTTCATGGCAGCCCAGGCAGACCTGGTTTTGATCACTAACCGGGGCTGCAGCATAGGCATCCTGACCTCCACTGAACTGCATGGCGACAGGGATTCGCGGCAGGCGCCTATGTTCCGGACTGGCACCATGGCAAGATTCACAATCTGCGTCGGCGAATGGTGTGCGATCATCAGCGCTAATTGCATGAGGGGTATCCAGCACAGCACGACTGGTAGCATCACTGTGACAACCCAGGCAACTCAGGGCACCGCCAGGTGCAAAAGCCGGCTCAGCACCGGGGCGAACTGGCTGACCATATACCGGTTGAACCAGTAATACAGCACCCAGAAAAAGGGGAGTAAGTCTGAACAGTGTTTTCAAGATAACAAAGAGGCCCTGTTTATTCTTTTCTTTATCAAAATTGTAACGCCTTGTATTAAAGCGGCTTTGATTCAACGCAAAGAGTCAGGCTTCTTAAGCGAAGCAGTTCTGGCAGCTGGCACCCCTCGCGAATATCCCTGTGCAGAACTGAATGGAAACTTGGCGCATGGAAGTCGGTCAATTACACTTGTCGGCAGATCGCACGGGAGCTCTTACCTTTCGACAGGACTTTAATTATGAATTTCCAACGTAAATTAGCCATCTTATTAACAACGATTACTTGTTTAACCTGGATAAGCACAGCGCAGGCACAGAACGATAGCTTTGAACCCTATACCTGGGATTTAACCGAGCTCTACCCTTCCCTGGAAGCCTGGGAGGCCGAACGCAACAGCCTGTTAGAGCAAATTGAAAGTATCAATGATTTTCGTGGCACCTTAGGCAACAGTGCAGAATCCCTTCACACCGCCATGCGCGCAGTCTCTGATATTTATCGGGAAATCCTGAGAGTCTATTCCTATGCCAGCATGGAGCAGGACCAGGATCTACGTGTGACAGATAATCAGGAACGCAACCAACTCGCGGAAGGCTTGTTTGCCCGTTTCAGTCAGGCGACCTCCTGGATTGACCCGGAACTAATCGCTGTTGGCGAAAGTCGCATCAACAGCTTTATCGCAAGTAACGATGACCTGGCGCCATTTGCCTTTACGCTTGAAAATACCATTCGTCAGGGCGAGCATACCTTGAGTGATGAAACCGAACAGGCTCTGTCCTATTTTTCACAATCATTCGATGCACCATCCAATATCTATTCCCTGATCGCCAATTCGGACATCCCCTGGCCGACACTAACCATGTCCAACGGTGATGAAGCCCGTATTGACTCACAGAGCTACAGTTTCTGGCGCGGCAGCCAGAACCGGGATGACCGTAAAGCCACCTTCGATGCTTACTGGGAAAAATGGATGGAATACAATTCCAGTGTCGGCATGGTGCTCAATTCGCACATTCAGATGCAGGTTGCCCTGGCGAAAGCGCGGAAATTTGACAGCGTGCTGCAGCGAGAACTCTTCAACGACAATTTACCCGAAGCGGTGTATCACACACTGGTTGAAGAAGTGAACAAGGCCCTGCCTACCCTGCATCGTTATTTCAAATTGCGTGGCCGCATGTTGGGCGTGGAACAGATGCACTATTACGATATTTATCCCTCGCTGGTTTCACTGGACAAAGTCTTTGATATTGAAACCTCCAAAACCATCACTCTGGATGCCATGGCAGTGTTGGGAGATGACTGGGTCAATATGCAGCGCGATGCCATTGATGAACGCTGGATGCATGTCTATCCCCAGCAAGGTAAACGCAGCGGCGCGTACATGAATGGTTCTGCATACGATGTGCACCCCTATCTTTTGTTGAATCACAATGATGACTATGACTCGCTGTCTACCTTTGCTCACGAATGGGGTCACGCCATGCATACCCTGTATGCGAAACAGGCGCAGCCATTTGAGACAGCAGACTATGCCACCTTTACCGCGGAGATTCCGTCGACCTCACTGGAATTGATCCTGGAAGAATATATGGTGGAGCATGCCGAAACTGTCGAGGAAAAACTGTTTTACCTGGGCCAGGGTCTGGAAAATTTACGTGGGACTTTTTACCGGCAAACCATGTTTGCGGAATTTGAACTGGCCCTGTACGAAGCAGTAGAAAGAGGCGAAGCGCTAAGCGGCGCAGGTATCACGGCAATTTATGCTGATATTGTGAGGCGTTACCACGGCCATGATGAAGGCGTCGTACTGGTCGATGACCTGTACACCAACGAGTGGATGTTCGTGCCTCACTTCTACTACAACATGTATGTGTTCCAGTATGCGACTTCACTCACTGCCGGAACGGCACTGTATGCCAACATTGCCGAAAATGGTGAAGCTGGTGTAGAAAATTACAAGAATCTGCTGCGTGCCGGTGGCTCCGACTACCCTTACCAAATACTCAAAGCCGCGGGTGTCGATATGGCTACACCTGAACCCTATCGTGCCGTGGTGGATCGCATGAATGCCATCATGGATGAAATGGAAGCCCTGTTGGATAATCAGTCAGTAAATTAATCGACAAGGCAAAAGAAATGGAACTTCCTGTTACTTTCAAATCGGCCTGGGAGCAACAGGGAGAAGCACTTTTATTTCCTTTTCTGATTACTGTAATTTTTGGCTGCGGTTTACATGTCTGGTTGCTGGTAGCAACTGATTACACTGTCACCCTGGAAGAACTGAAAATTCGCTGTGGTCCCTTTAAGTGGACAATAAAACGCAATGAAATTCGCAGCATCAAACCATCCCGAAATCTTATTTCCAGTCCAGCACTGTCACTGAATCGGCTAGAAATTCGCTATGGTAGTCACAAAAGTATCCTGGTTTCCCCTGCGGACCGCTTCGGGTTTTACCAGGCATTGGGATTCACTCCCGAACCCTGAACAGACATTAGACAAAGCACTTTAAAACAAGTAAAACTGGCTTAAATTTATTCCCGGCATTACCACCAAGACCTTACAAGACCTTACAAGACCTTAAAAGGGAGAATCAAACCTTGATTGAGCTCATACAATTCAAGCGTCTATTTATTATTACCTTGATGGTAATTGCGACATGCCCCGCTACAGCCCAGTGGATTGGTTACCCAACCAGTGACGTCCCTCGCCTGGCTGACGGCTCCGTAAATATGGAAGCCCCTACTCCGCGGATGGCCAACGGCATGCCCGACCTTTCCGGTATCTGGATTTCTGATAACACCAGACCGGGCGAACCTACTCCCAGTGACGGCTTCAGCCTGTCCTCGTCAAGACTTATGACCAACATGGGAGCTGACATGCCTGATGGACTGCCCTACCAGGACTGGCTAATTCCCATCGTCAAGGAACATACAGACAACCTGGCCATCAATGATCCACATATTCGCTGTATTCCTGATAATTTCCTGCGCGCTTACGGCCTGCCGCATATGTTGAAGTTCGTACACACACCCGACCTGTTGGTAGTAATGAATGAAATGAATGCAGGTTACAGGCAGGTATTTTTAGATGCCCGCGCACTACCGGACGATCCTGCGCCGTCTTTTCAGGGGTATTCATCAGCAAGCTGGTCAGGTGATACTCTGGTGATAGAAACCATCGGCGTAAGAAATGACACATGGATCGACTGGAATGGCAGTGTGCTGACAGAGCAGGCAAAGGTGCGTGAAGAAATGCGTCGCCTTGATTACGGACATCTTGAAATCAAAGTCACTGTAGATGATCCCGCAGCCTATACAAAACCCTGGAGCGTTACTCTGAAACAGAGGCTTGTTGTTGATGCAGAGCTGATCGATGAAATCTGCCTGGAAAACGAACGCTTCGTAGAACACATGAATCTGCCTTACTAGGAAATTAAAATGACTCCAGCTAAATTCAAAATTTTATTTGCACTTGCCCTTCTCCTGGAGACTTCACTGGTGCTTGCGCATCACTCTTTTCCCGCACAGTACGACATCAATCAGCAAATAACACTTTCCGGCACGGTAACAGAAGTCCAATGGACCAATCCGCATATATTTATACATATAGATGTGAAGGATGAGGAAAGCGGAGAAACCAGGAACTGGATACTGGAACTGGGTGGACCAAATGCCCTGCTTCGGCTTGGCTGGAAACGCGATTCACTGAAACCGGATGACCTGGTAATCGTTGAAGGCAGCCTGGCACGCAATGGCAGTGCTTTGGTGAATGCCACTTCTATCACCATGGCTGAGACCGGCAGGACAATGTTGGCCGGCTCAAGCCGGGAATAAGGGGAATAAGGGGACAGTGACTTTAATTCATTTATATCGGCAAACTAGAATAATAGAAGAAATAAAGTCACTGTCCCCTTAAATAAAAAAGGCCCTCTCAGTGGGCGAGAGGGCCAGGCCGCGCACAGAAGCTATAGCGCGCAGGAAAAACTTACTAGTTGCGTTTGTTGTGTCCGATACTGCGCCTGTCGATGACAATTGGCACCATCTGAAAGTGTTTCTGACAATAATAATCGGCCTCCTCCATGCTCTGATGGATGGAAATCAGGCGTCTGTTTTCGTTGATCAGCCAGACAATGTCGTCTGCCAGTACTTCCGCAATATACTTCATGAATTTCTCTCGAATTGGGCCTAACGATGCCCTGTTCTTTATCTGCTTCACTTTGCTCGCTCCACTCCTTCTTTGCCCACTTCTCTGGTATCCTATGCGCCTTTTTTACCGGGCATAACATTGGTACGACGCCTTTGTTTAATTAGACCAGTGATCTGACAACTGTATTGCCCTGGCCGAATCACACGTTAAGCTGGCATTAAGTCAGCCAGCAGCAACACAATAGAAACGCGATGAACATCACAAATTCAGACGAAAACTCTTCTAAGGAATACAATCCCGCTGCTGTGGAAGCACAGGCCCAGCGATTTTGGGAAGAACATGACAGCTTCAAGGTAGATATCGACCCCAGCAGGGAAAAATTTTATTGCCTGTGCATGTTTCCCTACCCAAGCGGCAAATTGCACATGGGTCATGTGCGCAATTACACCATCGGCGACGTGGTTAGCCGCTTCCAGCGCATGTTAGGTAAAAATGTCCTTCAACCGATGGGTTGGGACGCCTTTGGCTTGCCGGCAGAAAATGCTGCCATGAAAAACAATGTTCCCCCCGCTAACTGGACCTACACCAATATTGATGACATGCGCAGTCAACTGCAGCAACTGGGTTATGCCTATGACTGGCACCGGGAACTGGCCACCTGCCATGTTGAATATTACAAATGGGAGCAATGGTTTTTTATCCAGCTCTACAAAAAAGGGCTGGTGTATAAAAAAGAATCGGAAGTGAACTGGGATCCGGTTGATCAGACAGTACTGGCGAATGAACAGGTCATAGACGGCAAGGGCTGGCGCAGTGGTGCGCCGGTTGAACGCCGCAAGATTCCCCAGTGGTTTATCAAGATTACCGATTATGCACAGGAATTACTGGATGACCTGTCGAAACTGGATGACTGGCCCGAGCGTGTTCGCGTCATGCAGCAGAACTGGATAGGACGCAGTGAAGGCCTGGAATTTGAGTTTGAAGTCAAAGATAGTGAAGAGTCGATGCAGGTCTACACCACGCGTCCCGACACTATTATGGGTGTGACCTACTGCGCAGTCGCCCCGGAACACCCACTGGCATTAAAAGCTGCAGCAACTAATGCTGCTGTTGCTGGAGAGATCAGCAAACTTGAACTGGGTGGCGTTTCAGAAGCCGACATGGCCACCATTGAGAAAGCGGGCGTGGATACGGGTTTTAAAGCGATCCACCCTGTCACGGGTGATGAAGTTCCTATCTGGGTAGGCAACTTCGTCCTGATGAGCTATGGCTCCGGCGCGGTGATGTCTGTGCCTGGTCATGATCAGCGTGATTATGAATTCGCGAAGAAATACGGGATAGCAATCAAACAGGTCATCAAACCTGCGGAAAAAGGAATTGCCTGCAACCTGGACCAGGAAGCCTTTACTGAAAAAGGCCTGTGTATCAATTCCGGCGAACTGGATGGCATGACTTTCCAGCAAGCCTTCGATCACCTGGTTGCTTTCTTCGACACCAGGGGCACAGGAAGAAAGACTATTAATTTTCGTCTGCGTGACTGGGGCGTTAGTCGCCAGCGTTACTGGGGCGCCCCGATACCAATGATCAATTGCGATAGTTGCGGCAGCGTACCTGTGCCTGAAAATGATCTGCCTGTGGTGCTGCCTGAAGTGGTAGATTTTGATGGCAGCGGTTCACCGATCAAGAAGATGCCGGAATTTATTGCCACCGTTTGCCCAACCTGTGGAGCCAAGGCGGAACGGGAAACCGATACCTTCGATACTTTTATGGAAAGCTCCTGGTACTACGCGCGCTTTGCTTCTCCGCGTGAAGAAGGTGCCATGCTTAATAAAGAAGCCATGGATTACTGGCTGGATGTAGACCAGTACATTGGTGGGATCGAGCATGCCATCCTGCATCTTTTATATGCCCGCTTCTTTCACAAACTGCTTCGGGATGAAGGCCTGGTTTCCACGGATGAGCCCTTTAAACGCCTGCTTACACAAGGCATGGTCCTGAAAGACGGCACGAAAATGTCCAAATCAATGGGCAATACCGTTGACCCGGAAAGCATGATAGAAAGATACGGCGCTGATACTGTGCGCATGTACATGATGTTTACCTCCCCGCCTGACCAGAGTCTGGAATGGTCTGATTCAGGTGTCGAGGGTGCCTATCGTTTTCTCAAACGCTTATGGAAACTGGCCAGCGAATTCCAGGCCACAGCAATCCCGCTTGATGAGGGCAGCCTGAATGAAGACCAAAAAGCACTGCGCCTGAAAACTCACAGTACTATCAAGAAAGTTACTGACGACTATGCCCGCCGACAAGTATTCAATACGGCCATCGCCGCTGTGATGGAGCTGTACAACGAGCTCAACAGTTTTGCCAACGACCATGACATTCAGGATGGCGGCAAGAACCAGGCTGTCATTCAGGAAGCCATAGAAGCCATTGTGTTACTCCTGGCGCCAATCGTGCCGCATATGAGCCATGTTCTTTGGCATCATCTTGGACATACCGAAGCCATCATTGATGCACCTTGGCCGCAATACGATGACAGCGCTTTGGTACAGGACAGCATTCAGATCGTGATTCAGGTCAACGGCAAACTACGCTCCAAACTGGACGTCGCCGCCGACATCAGCAAGGAAGACATGGAAAGCACCGCCCTGAATGATGAAAATATCCAGAAATTCACCGACAGCCTGACGATCAGGAAGGTTATTGTTGTTCCTGGCAAGCTGGTCAATATAGTCGCGAACTAACAACTACGAGTGGCGAGTGACTAGTGGCGAGATTACTTCGATGAAGAGAGCAAAATGCCACTAGTCACTCGTCACTAGCCACTCCCGCCATTAATTATGGCTATAATCAACTCCATGCATTCCAAGTCAGTTCAAATACTTATCCTGATTAGCGCCATGTTTCTGGCGGGTTGCGGGTTCACCCTACGCGGAACTGTCGACCTGTCTCCGGAATTACAAACTCTGTATCTGGAAAGTAGCGTTGGTGAAAGTGCCATCCTGCAGGAATTGCGTCGGGCCCTTATCGCCGGGGATATCAACCTGTTAGACACCCCACGTGTAGATGTATTTCGTCTGGAACTTGGCGAAGAGCTAAGCGAAGAAAGAGTCCTGTCAGTAAACTCCAATGCCCGTGCTGGTGAATACGAACTATCCCTCAGTGTCCCGATACAACTTAGCAGTGGCAGCGCCCTGCTCCTTGGGCCGGAAGTGCTGTCTATTGCCAGGGTTTACCTTGCCGACCCAAACAGTGCCGTTGCCAAAGCAGAAGAACGTGAATTGATGGAAGAGGAAATTCGCCAAGAATTGGTTAGTCAAATTCTACGGCGACTGCAAAACCTGGCTTTATAGGTTGGCAAAAGCGTGTATTTCACAGGTAAGTATCGTTGCCTGGCAATCTCAAAGACTTTATTCATGACAGGCAGGATCGGATATGCGTATAATTTTTCCATCACAATGCCCGCGGGGATGCTCCATGAATAACAAGTCATTGCTTTTACTACTTATAGCTTCTGTTTTCTCTCTTCCGGCTTTGGCCGCAACCTGCAGTGATATGAGCCGCCTGCAAATAAATGGCGTCACCATCTCTGAAATTGAATCCAGGGATTCCGGAACACTAGAGCAGCGTAACGGCCCAGATCTTTCCCTGCCACCGCATTGCCGTGTTGCTGCCGTGCTGTCCCCTTCGGATGATTCTGAAATTGGCATGGAACTGTGGTTGCCCGAAAACTGGAACGGGAAATTCCTCGCTCTTGGCAATGGCGGCTGGGCCGGCTCGATCAGTTTCAGTGCCATGGCGCAAGGACTGCAGGCAGGTTATGCAGTGGCTTCCAATGACACCGGACATAAAGGAGGCCGGGCAGATTTTGCCGTTGGCCATCCAGAGAAACTGGTTGATTTTGGCTGGCGCGCCATGCACGAAATGACTGTCCATTCAAAATCAATGATTGAAACCTTCTATGAATCTGCACCACGTCTGTCCTATTACCAGGGCTGCTCAACCGGAGGAAGGCAAGGCATGATCGCTGCGCAACGTTTCCCGGAAGATTTTGATGCCATCATTGCCGGCGCCCCTGTCAACAATCAGCTCACGTTGAATACCACTCAGTTATATAACCTGAAAACATTAATCGAAAACCGCTCCCTGACACTGTCTGCAGATGAAAAACAACTGCTGCATGATGCCGTGCTGGCCGCCTGTGAAGATACTGCCCGCGGAGGCGATGGCGTGATGGATGGCATGCTCAACAATCCCCTGGCCTGCGATTTTGATCCGGGCGTCCTGCAATGCAGCGCTGGAGAAACTGGCACCTGTCTTAGCCCTGATCAGGTACAAGCTGCCAGGCAGGTCTATGCAGGGACTTTTTCAGAAACTGGTGCAATGCTTTATCCAGGCCATGCCAAAGGTTTTGAGTTGGGTTGGCGCATTCCTGCACCAGACGCAGAACCCACCCCATTACAAACTGATGCCACCCGCTTCATCGTTTATGAGGATCCGAACTGGGACTGGCGCGAATTTGACCTGGATCGTGACCTTGCGCTTGTTCTGGATAAGGCCGGGGATGATATTGAGGCATTAGACACTGACCTGAGTGCGTTCAAAGCCCGTGGCGGGAAGATACTGTTCTATCATGGCTGGAACGATCCCGGTCCTTCACCCCATAACACGATCAACTATTACGAGGGGGTACTGGAAACCATGGGTTCTCTTTCTGACCAAGGCGCTTCGCAGGAAGACTTCATGCGCCTGTTCCTGATGCCCGGCATGGGGCATTGCCGTGGCGGTATCGGACCAGATAATGCCGATTTTCTCGGTGCCTTGGATGCCTGGGTGGAAGGAGGCATTGCCCCTGACAGCATTACTGCTTCACGTATTCGGGAAGGCCGGGTCGATATGACCCGACCTCTGTGTGCCTATCCTGAAGCTGCCAAATGGAATGGACGTGGTAATCCAGATGATGTCTCCAGTTACAGCTGTCAGTGAATTAACTCAGGCTCAGGAAAGCGTACCAGGATAAGCCGCCAGCTGATCAAGGTTTTTTATTTCAACTTGCTGTGAATTGCTCCAGCCAGTCCTGGACAGGGTAAAGCGCCATGGATTCAGTGACTCAATTTGCCCTCGGTGCCTCTATTGGCGAAGCTGTTTTGGGCCGCAAAATAGGCAACCGGGCACCACTCATTGGCGCCGTGGTGGCAACCCTGCCCGATCTTGACTCTTTCATCCCCTATGAGGAAGCAGTTGCCACTTTTACCTACCATCGCTCAGCAACACATTCACTGTTTGTGCTCGCAGCCATCTCTCCCCTGATTACCTGGCTGTTATTGAAATTTCAACCTGAATTACATGAATTCAGAAAACAGCTGTTCTGGCTGGTTTTTCTTGCGCTTTTTACCCATCCCTTACTGGATGCGTTCACAGTGTATGGCACACAATTATTCTGGCCTTTAACGTCCTATCCGGTCAGCGGGTCAACAATATTTATTGTCGATCCAGCCTATACGCTGTGGCTCTTGATTGGATTTATCTCGGCCATGGTCATCAGTCGTGAGAAAGTCCTTGGTCATCGACTGAATATGGCGGGGCTGGTCATTAGCTCGATTTACCTGGGCTGGACTGTCGTTGCCAAAATCATAGTCGACACCAGGGCCACACAGGCGCTAGCAACACAAGGCATCGCATATGACCGCTTGATGACAACACCAGCGCCTTTCACCACCCTTCAGTGGCGCATTATTGGCCGTGATGACTCCGGATATTTTGACGCTTTCACGCCGGTGTTTGGTCAGCAAGATAGTATCCAGTTTACGTATTACAATAGTGAAGACTATTTGCTGGAAAATATTTCCGAGCACTGGCCAGTGCAAAGACTGCTTTGGTTTACCCATGGTTTTTACCGGGTCACACTACGTGGCACAGACATTCTCATCACCGACCTGCGCATGGGACTTGAAGGCAACTACGTTTTCAATTTCAAGGTGGCAGAAAACGGCTTTAACGAAACTATCCCGACCACCAGTGTACAGTTGTAGCTTCTGAGTCAGTCCTCACGTTTAATCCAGGTCAAATACATGAGTTAAAATAACGAGCTGTTGTGCACGAATTGTTAATTATCCGTTCTTTCAATCAGGTATAAGTAGCGTAAATTCAACAAATTTATTAGGATTCGCCTCTCTTGATACAAAGGGCCTGAAATCCCAAAAACATATGTCCGGTTCAGACAAGACCTCAGATAAACCCGCAAGAAGAAAATCTGATGCCACTTTGCTGGGGAAAAGCTCACAGGACCTTGGGGACAGGGTTTATACGCTGGAGTTTGGCGTAAATTTGTCCCAGATCAGTCTTGAAGGTCTGACCCATTACAGTGTTTCAATATCACGGACCAATAAAGACACGAATATAGAAGAGAAACTAAGCTCTTCACTTGAAGTCAGTTTGAGTAAAAACAAGCATATTGTTCAGGTAGAAGGTGGCCCCCCTGTTACTTTTACTGTCACTCAAAAAACCCTGGACCTAAGCATCATTGAACTCGACGAAAGCATCATTGAGGCAGTTAATGATGGCCTTTCCTGGCTCCAAGGTAACTCTGCAGAACAATGGGTACAGGAAAACCGGCGCAAGATACCTATAGAACTGCTTACAGAGGGCATAGCGGTGAATCTGTTGATGAGCAGTATCAGCACCATTATTGGCGGCTCAGTGGCTTGTCATAAAAAGGTCATGCAGGAAAGACAGGCTATGTTCCAGAGCAAAAGTGATTACGTGGAGGCCATGTTTGAAAACCTGCGTAACAAACTGGATGAATTTACTGAAGTTTCCATCAACCGTGGCGTGCAATATTACGTGGCAAACAAATAAGCCTTTCATTTCCGGCCAGCCTGAACCCTTCAAATTAAGACCTGAGTCACTGTTTTGCCGGGTGAATCCCCATACTCTGTCCTTGTACCAAACGATAGCAGGACGCTATCAGACCGTTCTCCAATTAATAAAATTAATCTCAATATTTTCAGTAAGTTACTGGAAAAGGCAGCTACACGATATGGAAATAACAGAGCAGATTGCGGAAGAGAACATGCTTTCCTGCAAGACAATGTTGTTGCCAGCAGATGAACTCAATGTACTTTGCAACTTTTACTACGAGTCAGATGATCATCACTACACAGTGCTGCTTGAAGCTGACACTGAGCAGGTTTCTCTTGAAGGCATGAACAAGTTCCTCATCACCGTGTCTGATGAGCGTCTGGCAACATCCGGGAAACTCAGGGCTGAACTTGAAATCAATCTCAGACAGGAAATGAACGGCGTCTCTATAGAAGGCGATTCATCCTACTACTTCACCATTTCCGACAAATCACTGGACCTCAACAACCAGGATATTGATTCCAGTATTCAGGATGTCGTTGATCTTGGCGTAATGGGCCGGCAGGTGAATACAGGTGTCAGAGCAGGTATTGAGCTGAAGAACCCGCCTTTGCTGCTGGATACGACGGCCTGCACCCTGGTGAAAGCCAGTATCAGTGCTTTGCTGGCCCAGTCCACGCTTTGTCACAAGCAGGTTATCCAGAATGCTGGCCACCTCTTTGCCAGTCGTCAGGATTACGTCCGGGATATGTGTCGGTGTATCTCTAACAAAGCCGAGGTCATCGCAACTTCTGTTGCTGCCAAAACCAGGCAATACGACCAAAGCCTGTTTTAATTTTTCTCTTCGTTAATTCTTAACCCTTTCCAAACCCTGCTTCTGCGCAGGTTGGCCAGAACCGCCAGCACTGTGGCAAAGCGCAACTACAAAAAATCGACTCAAGCATAAAGACCAAATCGGCAATCATTAAGCTTCTTTTCAGAATTCACAACAGGGATAATAAAAAGATTCTGACTGCCATCCTTTTCCGCCTTTCCACAGGATCAACAAAGCTATGACCAAGCATCAACTCCAAATGGCAATCTACTTATTCGCCTTGCTACTTTCAGTATCAGTGACCTTGCCACTAACCAGTTTCCCGGTTTATGGAGAAGTCAGTTACTACCGGATAGCACAACTGGAAGCCTGGCTGGTAATTGCGTTTTCACTATCAGCGCCTGCACTCATACTTGGGGGAAAGGGAAAGTGGTCCATGTTGTCGCCACTGGGGGTATGGCTGGTGTTATTCTTTCCAGCGCTCAGAAGTTATTTTGAATCAAGCAGTTCGACGGTACTTGGACGCCTTGGCGATGATATATCAACGGCCATGGTCGATTTCACGGCAGATTTTTTCCTCAACATTACCGAGTTTCACTGGGGAGGACTTGTATTTCTCTTTGCCCTGATGCTTTTTACGGTCAGCAATCTCTTATATCGCTTAAAAACCTGAAGCTGTTCATAATTATTCAGAGGCTTCCCTGAAGAATCTGGTATGTTGATTTGTTGTTACGCATAATTGAAAACAGATTAATTACGACAACAGGCTCAAGGCCTGACTAATCTTTCATAGGGGGCCTGTCTTGAAAACTAACAGACAACAATTATTTTTTTCCCTGGTAGTTATTTTAATCTCACTTCGAGCAGTTGCTGCTGACAACAGTCAGGTTGTTGAATCTTTTGATCACAATATCCGCGTCATTACAGTGACTGAAAACCTGGACCGACCGTGGGCAATGGCGATGCTGCCTGATGGTGACATTCTGCTTACGGAACAACCTGGCAGATTGCGTATGGTCCGTGATGGACGCCTGCTGCCACAAGCTGTTTCCGGAACCCCTGAAGTCAGTGGCCGACTGCACAGCGGGTATATGGATATTGCGCTGCATCCGGATTTTGCCAGCAATCAGCTGATCTACCTTAGCCATTCCAAAATAAACGATAAAGGCAGCACCGTCGCTGTCACCCGCGGCCGACTTGAGGGCATGGGCCTGGTGGATAGTGAAGAAATCTTTGAAGCCTTTGCCTGGGACGCCAGAGAATTGAATTATGGCTCTCGTCTTGCCTTTGATGAAGACGGCTATCTCTATGTGAGTATCGGTGATCGCGGTCCTGACGGTGAACCCAAGGCCCAGGATCTTGGCTATCATCATGGCAAAATCGTGCGCCTGCACGACGATGGTTCCATTCCCGATGACAACCCTTTTCGTAATGTTGACGGCGCCCTGCCCGAAATTTACAGCTATGGTCACCGCAATCCCCAGGGCATGATGCTGAATCCCCTGACAGGTGAAATCTGGGCCAGTGAGCATGGCCCTCGCGGCGGTGACGAAGTAAACATCATCAAGGCAGGCGCCAATTACGGTTGGCCGATTGTCTCTTTTGGCCGCGCCTATACTGACGAAGCCATCACAGATAATCCCATGATGGTCGGGATGGAGGCTCCCCGCTGGTTCTGGGTTCCTTCGATTGGCATCTCTGACATTATTTATTATGACGGGGCCGCATTTCCACAATGGCAAAACAAACTTTTTGTCACTGGTATGAGCGGCATGATGCTGCAATCGGTTGTGCTGGAAGGACGCGCCTCCAGAGAAAGGGAATTACTGCTAACCAGCTTACGCCTGCAATACCGCGATGTGGATGTGGATGAAGCAGGCAATATTTACCTGGTAGTGCGCCAGAATGCCCAGGCGAGTGAAAACACCGGCATGTTGCTCAGGCTTGAACCCGCAAACTAAAGCAGAAGTGAAATTACTCTGCCTGTTCAGCAGGTACTGGTAAGGTTACGGCTCCCGTGGCAGCCCACTCGGCGCCGCGGGTAAATGTTGTAATAAATGTGGGGTGTGCTACATCCACTTCATCATGACCCAGCGTGGTGACAAATACCCTGCCCTCACCATAATCCACTGTCCATAATATAGGCTGGGTAATTCCAGGTCCTGGAATTGGCTGGCGTACCCTTTCTCCATACAGGGAATGATCGTCATACGCTGTTGCCAGTACCTGGTAACTCCCTTCAGGCTGGAACACAAGATTGGCATAGAGTTCGTCATCAGCCATGCGCATGGGTGAAGTCAAACCCTGTGTTATCGGGTGCTCGGTATCGATAATGTCGACATCAAAATCATGCTGGGCGGAATGGTGACCGCGGCCATCGCGCCAGTTGCCGCCACTCATTTTTTCGTATTCTTCCCAGTGATAAAACGCACCAAGTGCCAGGTGATACATGACTACACCCTTGCCGTTTTTCACGAAATCCTCAAAAGCCTGCTCGGTCTCTTCGCCCCAGCGCAGGTTTTCCCGCGAGCCCCGGTCATAATAATTCACTACCAGCAGGTCATATTCATCAATGGTGCGCTGTGTAGCACCACGGAATTCTTCTGTGACGCGCACCTCGAATTTTCCGGTATCTTCCAGCACTTTCCTGAGCACCGGCGTCGTATCCGGCCAGAAATGCACATGGCGGCCAGTGATGATGAGTACCTGGATCTTGTCCGGATCTGCCGCAGGATAAGGCTGGGCACTGCTCAGGGCTGCAATCAGGGCCAGAGTTATTGCAATGAGTATTTGGCTGATTTTGATAGTCATAATATTTCCCTTTCTTCTTCCAGGCATAGTTTAACCGACTTGGGATGGCGATTAGTTAAGGACTCTCTGATTAATTTCGCGGCCCATAATGAGGACTTGTTGGCCCGACAATTTTGGGCTGGCCTTTGACCCTGCTGTTATGATGTTATTAGTATTCCAAGTGTAAGTGCAGGCACAGAAACAGGGCAACTGGTATGACAACACATAACAATACTCATCACTTCAACTGCAAACACGCTTTGCTGGCAATTCTCCTATGTCTGCAAGTGACAGGTAACTTGTTCGCCCATCATAGCGATGCCGCACTGGACATGAACACAGTAACCCGAATTACAGGACAGGTGACAGATTTCAGTCTGCGCAACCCGCATGCCTACGTTACCGTTGCCGTCACTGAAAACGGCACTACCCGGGAATGGGATATTCAGATGGCATCGGCAATTACCATGCGACGCCTGGGCTGGACTCCCCAATCCCTGGCAATTGGTGAAACGGTCAATGTCGGTTTATATCCGGCAAGGGACGGCAGGCCCTATGGACTGCTTAATGCCATTACGCGGAGCAATGGCGAGCCACTGGTGGCTTCACCCCGGGGGGTGTCAAGGTTGGGTGCAGAGAGCGCTACAACAGAGACCATAGCAGGCCGCTGGCTGGTCGACCGAACGCGCTTACCAGAAGATTACCCCGGAGGCCTGGATCAATTAATGATTAGAGAGCTTACGCTTACCGAGACAGGCCGGGAACTGGAATCCGCTTACAGTCAGGCATCGGAAGAAAATCCGGAGCTGTCCTGTATATCCAAGCCCACGCCAGCCATGATTATCTATACGGATCTTTATCCGCTGGAAATTCAAATCAATGACGATGCCACCATAACCGTGCGCAGCCAGTATTTTGATCAGCAAAGAACCGTGTATATGGATGGACGCAATCATCCCCCCGCTACCGAGCTATTTCATGAAGGGCATTCCACAGGTCGCTGGGAGAATGACGCACTGGTTATCGATACCAGAAATTTTGCCTACCATCGTTCCCCCTACCAGAATGGCATCCCCTCGGGGCCACAAAAACATGTGGTGGAACGCTTTCAGTTGCTTGAAGGCGGAACGCATATGCGCGTGTCATTTATGCTGGAAGACCCCGAATACATAACAGGTTCGATGAACTACAGCCGCGACCTGCGTTATGTACCAGAAGCTGATATGAGTGCATTTAATTGTGACCTTGAATCCACGCGACGCTTTCTTCCGGCACAATAAAAACTAAACCGGGCACTCGTTTGTCGACTCCAGTCAAAAGCCTTCAGCATATACGCGAGAATTTTCTTAGCCAGGCTCACTATTGCGAAGAACTGGGCTCACCCTTCATGGTGCGTCTTTGTGAGCTGTTTGCTCAGCACCTGGACGAGGAAGAGCCTTTTGCCCAACAGTTGCTGGCTTTACCAAAAGCTGAATTTATTTGGCACATTGCCCTGCCCTTGCGGGTCGCAGGAGCACTGCATGCCCTGGTTTTGAAAGGCTTATGCCAGGAACTGGCCAGAGTCTATCCGCCCAATCATAAAGAATTGTCGGATGCAGATTTGTGGCAGGCATTCAGCCATGCCATGGAAGCACATGCCGATTTTTTTATCCCTTTTCTCGCTATTGCTCCTCAAACCAACGAAGTACGACGTTGCGCAGCACTGCTGCCGGGCTTTATTGAAATTGCCCGACTTACCGGCCTGCCCTTTACGCTGTCAGAACTTGGCGCAAGTGCAGGTATCAACTTGTGCTGGGACAGTTTTGGTTATCAGTTTGATGGTCAAAAATGGGGCGATATGGAAAGCGGAGTCATCATGGCGCCTGAGTGGCAAGGCGCCACTCCTCCACCCTTTACTGATATTGAAGTAAGCAATCGGGCAGCCTGCGACTTGAGTCCGATTAATTACAAGGACCCTGAAGAAAAACTGAAACTGCTTTCCTATCTCTGGGCAGACCAGCTTGACCGGGTTACGCGCACAGAAAATGCCTTGAAAATCCTCGCCGCTAAAAAGTATTCGGTCGACAAGGCGAATATTTCAGCCTGGCTGCCTCAAAGACTTGCACTTGATACTACAGGGACTGTCCACGTGATCTACCACACCATTGTCTGGGGTTACCAGGATGAAGAGTCGCGAGATAAAAACCAGAAACTGATTGAAGCAGCTGCCGCCAAAGCCACTGAAAAGTCCCCATTGGCCTGGCTGCGGCTGGAACCAGATGGTAAAGAGCCAGGTGCTGCCATCACGTTGACGCTTTGGCCGAATGGCAAGGAGCGTTGCCTTGGTCGAGCTGATTACCATGGCCGCTGGATTAACTGGAACGGTTGAATAACTGGAGGAAAAAAAGATGCTATATCCCATGTTTGCCATGGTCATTCTGACCTTCATTATGGCCGCGATAGCCATGCGCGCCCGCATTACCTCTGTCAAACTACGAAAAATAGATTTGGGCTACTATCGCCTGATGCAAGCACAAGTCAGCCAGCAAGTGCCTGAGCGTGTCACCGTAACAACCCGCGCTTTTAACAACATGTTTGAGATACCGGTATTATTTTATGTCGTTTGCCTTGCCAGCCTGGCATTGGAGCAGGTCACTTCTTTCAGCATTATTATCGCCTGGAGTTTTGTGGTGAGCCGCTACATACACACATGGATACATTTGACCTATAACAATGTACTGCACAGAATGAATGCTTTCTGGGCTGGAATGATATTAGTATTGGCCCTCTGGATTGAACAACTAATTCTGGCTGTTTAATTATTTATACTTAATTTCTATTGCAATGAATTCAGACAAGCCATTTTTTGGTTCCCTGCCCCGAAGGGGTATAAGCCTGGACGAAGACAGCGTTCACAAGATTCGCAAGGGCACCAAGCAATTGCGCGCACGCCTGCAATTGCTACGACAACTTGAAGGTCAGCATCACGAAACTGAACAGTTACGCCAGTCCGTCAAGGAGTTGGCCCGCATACTGGCAACACAACGTGATGCCGACGTCATGTCTTTTACCTTGCAGCAAATGATTGCCGAAACGGAAGACCTGGAAGTTCAACAATTGCTGGCCAGGCTGCGCAGCAAACTACAACCGGACCCGATGCCTTCCGGGCACATGAAACGCGTTCACAAGTTGGTCAGGAAAATTGAAAAACGCACGAAAAAACTTCTCAAACACAAACACCCGGTGAGTGAAGTTGAGAAATTACTAGCGCGGCGTCTTGCCATTTTATGTGCCACCGGAAGAGAACTGCTCACCAGCAACGATTGGGAAGCCCTGCATGACTGGCGCAAACAGGTAAAAAAACTTATGTACCAGTACCAGCTTAAACCTTTCCTGACCCCAAAGGATTTTTTTGTTTTTGAGCATCTCGACAAACTCGGCAGCGGACTGGGCAATATCAACGACTTGAGCATTCTGGAAAGGTACGTCAATGCCCACCAGGCAGAATCTACCCGGGCCCATGAGCTGGAGGTTTATGAAAAGGTCCACGACCGCATAGATGCCCGCAGGCTCCTTGAACTGGAAGGCTGCCGTTCGGTGTTTCGGGCCATCAACAATCTGCAGTAAGACAAACCCAGCTTCCCATCCAGCCTCTGGGCAATTGCCTGAAATAATAGTAACCCGACCAAGTTACAAAAATAATGTGCCTTTATAAACCAGTAATATATCGTAGATGAAAGTTTTTACTGTTAAACACAACATATAATTATTTCTTTAGTTTGCACTAACCCGAGTAATATTCAGTACATGGATAACATTACCTTCAACCTTCCACTTGATGTTTAGTTCATACAGACTCATTCCATATTGCTTCCCATCCTCAGGTTTATGGCGCCAGGCAGGTCTTGGATCCTGCTGCAAAACGCCAATTACCAATTCTTTCAGAGAAGGATAGTCTTCTTTCAACATATTTAAGGCCTTTGCCGAATCATCCGAAAAGTGGATGTTGTAGGAATGCCCCGGGGCTTCATTTGCAAATCCTCCTGACGCAGTTGAAATCGCATCTGCATAAGGCAGGTAGGGCTTGATATCAATAATGGGGGTACCGTCAAGCAGGTCAATACCTCCTACCTGCAAAACAAGACTACTTCCCTGTTGTTGCCAACCCAGATTTTCCACAACCGAGAGCCCAACACCATTGGGCCGAAACGTGGAACGGCTTGCAAACACGCCCACTTTTTCCTTGCCTCCCAGACGCGGTGGCTGCACGGTTGGGGTCCAGCCCTTGTCTACCGTTTCATGAAATTGAAACAGCAACCATAGGTGCGAAAACTGCTCAATCTTCCGCAAACAGTTAGGGTCGGCAAAATCTTTGGCGAAAATGATTTCGCCGACCGCTTCCTTAACCAGGCCAGGTTGTCGGGGGATGGCGAATTTTTGTTTATACGGGGAACTGATGTAGGCGATGGGGGTGATGATCATAAAGATACCAAGTCACAAGGTACAAGATAAAAGGTACAAGGAGCAAGGAGCAAGGAGCAAGGAGCAAGGAAATGATGATTTCCAAGAAATTTAAGTCAAGTTATTAATCCTGTTTAATGTAGAAATAACGTATTTGAAAATTAATCTTTCTTTAAACCTCCTTGTAACTTGCTCCTTGTACCTTGTAACTTTTTTTACCACGCCATCCCATAATCATCCCCATAATTTGAGGAACCGCCGATCATCGCCTCATTTTCCTGGTCAAAGAAAATTCCGTTGATGGGGCCTGAGGTCAGTCGCTCGACTTCTACGTAGTAACCCATCTCAGACAAACGTTGTCGGATGGGTTCGGAGGTAGTGTTTCTGAGTAAGAGTCGGCCAGGCTGCATGGCATGTTCACCGAAAGAAGAATGCACCTGGTAACTGTTGAAATTTGCCGCTTCTGTGGCTTGCTGGACATCCATACCAAATTCAACCACGTTGAGAAAAAACTGCAGCAGGTTCTGTTCCTGTGTATCCCCTCCCTGTACCGCAAAAGACAGGTAAGGTTTACCATTTTTTAATGCCATGGAAGGTGTCAGCGTGGCCCGCGGACGTTTACCGGGTTCCATCACGTTATAGGGATTCATTGCTTCAGACATGACAAAACTTTGTAAGCGCTGGGACAAGCCCACGCCAGTATTGCCGGCAATATAGGCAGGTATCCAGCCGCCACTTGGTGTAATGGAAACAACCCAGCCTTCCTTATCGGCAGTTTGTATGGAAGTAGTACCAGCCCGAAAGCCCTGGTCATGATCCATACTGTTAAGAGGCTCCAGCGCGGCCAGGGGCAATGGAAACTGGATATTTGGCTGCCAGTTCGCGAGCAAATCCTGAAAAGGATTGTCACCTTCCTGGAAAACATAGGGATCACCCGGTTTAACCAGCGAGATGTTAGTTAAATTATTAATCTGCTCTATCCGCTGCCGGGCATACGCCTTGGAAAGGAGTCCGGCGAGAGGTTCTTCAGGGGGAAAATAAGGATCACCGTAATAAAAATCACGATCTGCAAAGGCCAGGTTCATCACCTGGTACAAGGTGTGAATATAGCTTGGGGAGTTGTAGCCCATTGACCTGAGGTCGAAATTTTCCAGCATGTTTAACATCTGCAACATCACTGGTCCCTGCACCCAGGTATTTAATTTGAATACTTCTATATCCTTGTACGTAGTGCTGACTGGTTCTTCGATATAGACCTGCCAGTTAGCCAGATCTTCTTCCGTGATCAAGCCTCCTGCTTCCTGAGTGGCTTCAGCCAGTTCTTTTGCTATATCGCCGCGGTAAAAACGCTCATAAGCCGCATAGATTGCCTCTTTTCTGTTCTTGCCCGCATCCAGAGCTTCGCGTTCAGCCTCAAGCAATTTACTGAGAGTTGCATGCAGATCAGGTTGCCGGAATATTTCACCGGGCCGGGGGGCAGACCAGCCTTCACGATTTCGGGGATTATAATGAGGCAACAGCACACGCGTTGAATCTTCCCATTGCAAAATCTGATCCTTGTAAAGCTGGATGGCTTCAGCCTGAACCTGCTCGATAGGATATCCCTCTGCCATTTCCATGGCTGGGGCCAGTACTTGTGCAAGACTCATGGTGCCATATTCAGCCAACATGACCAGAAGACCTCCAGGCGTACCTGGAGTAACTGCAGCAAGGGGACCATAATCCGGAGGATGACGCATACCCATGCTCTGGTATGTTTCAGGCGTCGCATTGGATGGTGCCGCACCAAGGGCATTGATCGCGATTACCTTTCCTGTCCGGGGATTATGAATCAGGGCCTGGGTTTCGCCTCCCCAGCCCATGGTATCCCACATGGTTGCAGAAGCTGCCAGCATCGCACATGCCGCATCCACAGCATTGCCACCCTGGTTGAAAATCTGGGCACCTGCTGAAGCAGACAGCGGCTTACCGGCAATAGCGACCCAATTCTGGCCATGCAATGGCGGCTTTTCGGAATGTTTGAATTCCTGCGCGTAAAGTGAAAATCCGGAACTCAATCCGAGGATGAGAAGAGCTACTTTGCAACTGGATCGAAATGAAAATATTGGCATGACTGAAACCATATCACAGGCTTACTGTGCCTGCAGATGAATTTTGCTGATCAGTTCAGGCAGGCTTTTGACGCCAGGTAACATCTGCTTCCGGGACTCAAGCATCGGGTTGTATGAGCTAATTTTATTCATATATTCCGACAACCTGGCTACTTTTTCAGGAGAATAAACAGACAGAAATAAACCCTGTGATTCAGTATAGAATAGAGCTTCAATTTGACGTATTTTTGCCCACAAATTTATTATCACATGCTACTTGTTTCCGAAATCCCAGCAGTATAAATCCTGACAAGCTGGTGCAGAAATAAGAGTATTACCCCACATGTTTGGCTATATATCCCACCGCACCAGAATTACCCCGCTTGCAGCTCTGACCTGCTGGATGTTGATGTGCTTTACAGATCTGGTTCTCGCACAGGCTCAGTCAGAACAGGACAACATCATCACCATTGGCACCGTCAGCGGCCAGGGAATGGCTGGATATGGATCTTTCAGCAGGTACTGACTATTCAGTTAATTTCGATTTTTCATATTCTGCAGTCATAGCAAAAGTATGTAGCGGCGAAGCCGATGTTGGAGTGATTTCAGCAAGCACTCTTAATGCTTACTCTTCAGAATGCGATCAAGCCTTAAAAATATTACCAAAGACAAGTAACACACAAAATATTTCCTATCCATTGACGCATAGTACGCAGCTATACCCGGAAGTGGCTTTTGCGATGACCAGACTGCATGAGGAAGAATTTGTTCGTGACTTGACCCGAGCATTACTGGACATTGAACCCGACAGTGACATTGCCCTGGCAGCCAATATATGTGGATTTACAACACCACTTCCGTATACAGAAGTTGAGACACTCATGCAGGAATTGGGCCTTGCTCCTTTTAATGAGCTTCGCCCACTAAGCCTGAATGAAATACTGACCAATAACATCACCACGATAACTATCGTGTTGATGGCTATCATTTTCCTGACTTCAGCCGGATTTATAAATGCTCATATTCTCTCCCGCAAATTCAGGGATTCAGAACGCTTCCGGAAACAGATGTTCGAGGGCTCGCAAATTGCCACAGTAGTTGTGGAACCGGACACTGGAACCTTTGTTGACATGAACCAGGCAGCAATTGACCTCTATGGCTATCAGGATAAAGCAGAAATACTGGGCTCTAATATCTTTGAGCTATCGGCAACTCAGAAAAAAACTGATAAACCAATTACAAATATTGTTCGGAAAGTCAGAGACAAGGCCATTAAAGAAGGCAATATCAGTTTCGAATGGAACCATGTTCGGCCAAATGGGGAAGAGTGGATTGCTAAAGTACGCCTGATGGTTTTTGAATTCGAGGGCAAGCAATTGTTCCAGTCCATGATTGAGGAAATCAGTCAACGCATGGAATCCATTGGTCGACTGGCCGGGAGCATCGCTCACGACTTTAACAATTTGCTTACCATCATCAACGGTTACAGTGAGTACATGCTTGATGACATAGAAAAGGAATCTGCCCACCACGAGATTATTGAACAAATCAATAAAGCCGGAGTACGGGCTGCAGAGCTGACACAGCAACTACTGACCTTCAGTCGCAAGCAGGTTGTCAACCAGATGCTTATTGATATTGATGAGGTCATCAGTGACTCAGCAGGATTGATGAAAAGTGTACTTGGTGAAGGAATCAGACTTGAGTTGGATCTAAGGCAGAACAAGGGCTATGTATTAACAAATCAAGGACAGATCCAGCGAATCATTCTCAATCTGGTCATGAATGCAAAAGATGCCATGCCCGATGGAGGCACTCTGACAATCAAAACAAAAAACAGCTTCCTTACCCCACAAATGGCCAAAGGCCTGGAGCTTCAGGTGGGGGAATATCTGGAAATCACCATTAGCGATGATGGAGTTGGCATGAATGACAATATTGCCAGGCATATTTTTGAACCTTTTTTCACCACCAAGGTAAATTCCGGAACCGGCCTGGGTTTGTCGACAGTCTACGGTATTGTTCGACAAACAAAGGGCAATATCGTGGTCGATAGTACCAAGGGAAAAGGCACCACTTTCAGCATATATCTGCCTGAGACTGAAGGTGAGGTGCAACTGACCGAAAAAACAAGTTCCCAGGTAAGCCCCCCCGACAAGGACTACACTATTCTCGTTGTTGAAGATCAGGAAGAAGTCAGAACCTACGTGATCTCGGTATTGCTCCGGGCTGGTTATAAGGCATTGGCAGTGAATTCAGGAAGTGAGGCCCTTACACTGATGTCCACACGAAATAAGCCTGTCGACCTCTTGCTTACCGATGTTGTAATGGAGGGTATGAGTGGTGGCGAACTGGCGCAAAAACTCCTTGAACTTTACCCGGACACACCTGTCCTGTTTACTTCCGGCTACCCCGAAGATGAACTGGAACGACATGGTGTGCACCATGGGAAAGAAGAGTTTCTGGCAAAGCCTTTTTCTCCAAATGAACTGTTAACGCAAATTAACCAGGTCCTTAAGCGTGTAAAAACTGGCAGTTAAAGAATTCTGGTTAACCAACTACCCGTGCTGATTGTGTGATTGCTCGAGATATTGACGGGATGACTTCCCTCTCCCGCGTTTCTCATACAGTGGAGCGTGAAAAGTTTGTACCTCCAAATCTGCTGAATATGCCGGGTATACTAAAAAAGATGCTTTCACTGCATATTCGCTTAAAAGACTTTATGAATACGTCCATGACGGATGGATTTTATCGCGCAGCTCAAGTATCCTTCGCGCCTTTTCCTGACTCTGACCATAAACCAGACCCTGAACCACCGCCCTTATGACAGCACAAGTCTGTTTCACCATGGATAATCTGGGTGACGCCGCTGACCTTGGCCGCGGCGTCATCAGTGCACCCCGCAAACCCGGGGAGCGCCCTGCTCTTGAACAGGGATTTCCCGCCTTGCTGGAACTATATCGGCGTTTCAACATTACCATTACTCACTTTGTCGAGGGATGGAGTGCGCAGGCCTATCCGGAATGCGTTGAAATGGACCTTGCTGCCGGTCATAGCCTGGGCATGCACGGCTGGCAACATGAGTTGTGGTCTTCCCTTGATTACAACCAGGCCATGGACATTGCTGCCAGATCAACCGAAGCCATTGAAAAAGCAGGCAGTCGCCCCGGGGCTTTTCGGGCCCCTGGCGGCAGACGCACCCGCTTCACCAGCGAAATCCTAACCAGCCTGGACTACACCATTGATTCGAGCCTTTGTCCCTCGGGCCAGGATGGTGGTGAAATTTGTCAGCTAAGCAAAACACTTTGGTCTGCGCCCTGGGAATGGATAGGGGTTGATGCCAGTCACTGGCTTTGGCAAAAAAAGGACAATGAAACAGTAGCAAAAGACTGGCGTGAAGCGCTGGATATAGCCGCCGACAATAATCGCTACATGCTTTTTATCTGGCATCCGCACGTGATGGGCATTAGCTCTGGCAGACTGGCCATCGGGGAAGAGATTCTTGAGTATGTCACCGGTAATGACAAATTTGACATTGTTACCCTCGACAAGCTGGTCAATCAATTTCGGCAAGTCTGATTTACTTCAGGGTATACTTAATACCTCATCCCTACTGAACAAGTGCCTGCAACAGGCAAGCGTGTGAACGTGATTCGAAAACTGTTGAAAATCACTGGACTGGGATTTTTCCTATGCATCCTTTCACTTGCCAGCCTGGTGGTGATCTCCCCTTTTTATGTCTACGCCGTTTTTAACCAGGAGCTCCCTGTGGCGCGCGTTGAATTTCAGCAACTTGGGGAATTTGAATATCTCGCTCGTCTCAGCACTGGAGATTTTTGCGAAAGTGAGGAATACACCATCCAGGGCGACCAGTTTCAACTTGATGCAGGGTTTGCCAAGTGGAAAGGGCCAGCTGTTCTGCTTGGCTTCAAACCCAGATACAGGCTCGATCGTTTGTCAGGACGTTACCGTGATATACGCAGGCAAAACAGTATGCCAGGTGGGGCTCATGACCTGGCACCGGATTTATTATTTGATTTCTTTACCGACATCAACAGGGACGCCACCGATAGTTGGCTGGTGGATACCACTTTTGGTTCGTCGGTTTATCAGGATATTGAGCCCCTGCAGTCGTATACCATATTTGCCACCGAAGACGGCCTGATTTTACGAACCAAACCAATCCTGGCTTATGAAGAAGAAACTGGTGATCTGCTAATTGATATTAATCAGGGTTGTGCAAGACAAAACACCCCGGGGTTGAGAAATTTTCTTTTAAAGATTAACCAGTTTTAGTCAAAGGACTGGCGGACTTGACAGCCATCTATTATTAACACCCGGAGTTTTACCTGACCTTCTTGTCATGATATAGCAAAATGCCATCATGCCAGATTATCATTAATCAAAACCTTTCTTCATAAATTTTGACGGAACTTTTTACCCACAACTGACTTTTCGATCACCTGCCAAAGCGTAGTTGTTTCAAAAAGCCCCTATTTTTACAGGCTAACACAAACTCGTACTTTAGCGTTTTTTCCAGAGAACTTTTCCTAAAAAATATTGTGTAGTAAATAAGGAATATTTTTTTCATCATTAGAAATCTTGCTTAAAATAAAAATAAATAACTCACTATTTATCAATATGTTATGTCATTTCATTGCTCTATTGTGAGACGTGACTATTCTGGTCAAAATTTATTGCAACTATCAACATCCAATGCCACTATCAAAGTGATTCCCGTTTCTCTCGAAACTGGTATCAAGCACTATTTATTAACTATTAATCTTCTATAAGGATGGGGATTTATGTACTTACCAAAAACAAAAAGGAAAACAAAACTGTTGGCAATGTCGATTGCAGCAGCTCTCTCACCAGGGCTTACAACAACGACATTGGCTCAGAGTGACGAGGTGGAAGAAATTGTCATCACCGGGTCCAGGATTGTAAGGCGTGATTTTGAGGCCAACAGTCCGATTCAAACTATTGATGCAGAGTCATTTGAAAACCTCAGTGCACTGGGTGTGGAAAATGCGCTGAATCAATTACCTCAATTTGTACCTGCTGCCACGCAGTACACACAGATTGCCGATGGGGAACTGATCAATACAGGGTCAACTCTGACTGCTGGTGCAGCAACTATCAGTCTCAGGGGATTTGGTCCTAATCGAAACCTGGTGTTGATAGATGGCAGACGTGCAATGCCAGTCAATGCCACCATGGCAGTGGACGCAAACTCCATTCCCTCTTCTGCAATTCAACGGGTTGAAGTCATTACCGGTGGCGCTTCATCAGTGTATGGTGCTGATGCGGTGGCGGGTGTGGTGAACTTCATTCTTAAAGATGATTACGAAGGGGCCGAGCTTGACGTACAGTATGGCGCCATTGCCGATGGTGCCCGGGCCGGCGAAGCAAGACTTTCAGCGCTGTTTGGCGCCAACACCGCAGATGGCCGTGGTAACGTGATGCTGGGTGTTGAATACTTTGACCGCAGCTCTGTGGATCGTAAGTATATCGACTTCTACAAGAAAGGCCTGGCTGACCCTACTGTCAATGGTACCCAGTCTTTCAATTCGGATACCTATTACGACATCGATCCATCAAACGCGCCGGACAGAGCTGTTATTGATGGAATCTTTACCCAGGCAACAAGCCCGGTATGGCAAACAACTTCAGGTGGCACGGACGGTCGTGTGGCACTGAATGATGACCTGACTGTGTACAGTGGTAACGCTGTTTTTGGTGGCGCCTCTCCTGGTGGTCCAGGCGGTGTAGCGGGTAACTACCGGTATAATGGCCCCACAGAAATCAATGGTACTCCTTTCCGCAAACTTGATCCTGACGGCCGTTGGGAAGAAAACATTATCGGTCATAAAGCCACGGTGCCGCTGGAACGATTCTCTATCTTTGCCAAGGCCCATTATGACCTGACAGACAAGGTCACGGCATTTGCCCAAATCACTGCAGCGGAATCCAACTTACGCCAATTATGGCAATGGTCACCAGCTGCCGGCGGCTGGGGACAGAATATTCCCCGTGGTGACGGTGTTTATGAACCCTCACTGGCCGAAGATGGTATCACCACCCTGCCAACTTACCAGACGGGTGGTCCAATAGGACTGGATTGTGCCCCGACTGGCGGCTGCTCCAAGTCGGAAGCCTTTCCAGTGCCCGGTGAACTGGGACTGTTACTGGATTCCAGACCAAACCCAGAAGCCGATTGGAACCTGAACTTCTTCTTTGACTATCCGTTGTGGGGTCTCTCTGATCCACGACTGATCGACTCAGCGACCAAAACCAATCAGTATAACTTCGGTTTCGAAGGTGCACTGGATGCAATCGATGGCTCATGGGATATCACCGCTTCGCATGGTACCTCTACGACCATTTTGAACCTGAAAGGCTATGCGGGATTGCAACGACATCGCCAACTGATCACTTCACCAAATTACGGTAAGGGATTCTTGCGCGAAGCCAATACCTTCTCGGCAACCAATTTCAGTGGCGGTATTGCCCAATGTACATCCGGCATTCCTGTCTTCAGGGATCACAGCGACATCAGCCAGGACTGTCTGGATACCTTCCTGGTGGACCTGCAAAACAACTCGGAAATGCGGCAGAACTATGTTCAGGCCAACCTTCAGGGTCGGGTAATGGATTTACCCTCAGGAGAAATGCGCTTTGCTGCCGGATATGAGTGGCGGCGCAATAATTACTTCTATGTGTTCGATACCCTGACAACGCAGAATTCCTTTCTGGATCTGAGTATGGGTACTTTCCCCGCTGATAACGTGGAAGGCCGAACATCAGTGGAGGAAGTTTATGGCGAGTTGTTTATACCTATTATTAGGGGCAAAAGTGGTATTGAACACCTGAACCTGGAACTGGGTTATCGGTATTCCGATTATAGCCTCCAGGGTGGTATTGATACTTACAAGGCTTTGGTCGACTGGGGTATCACTGAGGAACTGCGTTTCCGTGGTGGCTATCAGCTTGCTACACGGGCGCCCAATATTGCCGAGTTGTTCCAGGCGCAATCACAATCCTGGTCAGGTAACGTTGGTGATCCCTGTGGATTGAATGCACTGACCCCCTATAGTGCCAATCCAGCTGTGAATCCAGATGCAGCTCAGGTACAGGGATTGTGTGAGCAGTTAATGGGCCAGGTCGGTGCTTCTGACTTCTATGATCCAGCAGAACCCCAACCTGCAGGTGCTGGATCCTTGTGGTTTGTAAATGCCGTTGGTAATCCCAATGTACAGCCGGAAGAAGCCACTACCCAGACTGCGGGATTTGTCTGGCAACCGTCTTCTGACAATCCCTGGCTAGATGGCCTGACAACGACTGTTGACTGGTTTTCTATCGAAATTGACGACATGATAGCCCTCGAAGGTGGGCCAAATGTTTATGAAGCATGTTTCGATGGGTCAGCAAACCCCAGTTACGATATCAATTTTGAGCCTTGTCAGCGCATTCGTCGTAATCCGGAGTCTGGTGGATTACAGCCAACTAATGTGACTTACCAGAACACCGGTTTCTCGAAAATTGAAGGCCTCGATGTTGCCATCAACTTCCAGAGCGAGTTGTCCGATATCGGCATAGACGCCATTCCGGGTTATTTTGGAGTGAACTTCCTGTGGAATTCATTGTTGACCCTTGATACCAAGGCAACAGCGACTTCACCAACTATCGACTGGACTGGTAGCCTGGGACCTGATCCCGGCACTTCTCTCAATAACGGCGCCTATGATTATCGGATGTTTACCACCTTTAATTATGGGTTCGACGACTGGAATTTCACCCTTCGTTGGCGTTATCTGCCGGAAGCAGATCCCTTGTTGAAACCCATTGCAGGAGACAACCCAATCCCGCAAGTCGGTGCGAATGACACCTACAATGTCTTCGACCTGGGTGGCAGCTGGAATATGAGTGATCAGTATGTAATACGTTTCGGTGTTGACAACCTTTTCGATGAAGATCCTGTCATTACTGGTGCACAAACTGACCTGAATGGAAATATTCCAACCTCTGGCCAGGGCACTACCGAAGCAGGTTTCTACGACATTCTGGGACGTCGGTTTTTCGTCGCTGTTAAAGCAACTTTTTAATAGCGAAGAAAAAACTTGCCATAAAAAAACGGCGGGCTTTGCCCGCCGTTTTTTTATGGGGGGAATTTACTGTATACGCCTTACCTGGATGAAACCATTGATGTTACTGGCGGAAAGTCGAAATGAGCCACGAAAAGGTGATGGGTAAATCCTGACTTCCATACCCTCACGCAATCTGAAGCGTTTACTATTTATTTGGCGCCAGACCTGACCACTGGCCAGGGTAATTTCCCATTGATTGGGAACTTTCATATCCAACAAGGTAATTAAATCTACCAACTCCTGTTCACCGTCCGCGTTTTCCAACACTCTGGCTGTGGCTGCCCTGTTTTGCCCAACGGCAGCATTTTCTGTACCAAATGAAGCAACTGTATCAACTTCAACCTCATCACTCTGTTCATTTTCTGTCTGGTTTTGCCGAACATTTCGTTGTATAGACACCACCGGCAATGAGGATTCTCGCTCTTTTGCTGCGCGGATCTGTGCTTCCAGCAGGTCATAACAGTTATAACGACTCTCATCGCTTTGCATGGCCATACAAGGCGAAATATCCACATAAACAGGATCTTCCTGGGCTATCGAAGATATTGGTAGCAGGGTCAGGGGTAGCAAAATTAATCCTGCAGTAGTAAAGGGCTTGAATTTATACATAATGCGCCTGGTTTTTCTGGCTGGATATTGAAATTTATGGGAGACGAAGGATAAACCAGTATGCCGAGTGATGCCAGAACTCACTACAAGGCAAAAGTGCTGCGAATAAATTGGGTAGCTATCCATTTTTCTCCGGACCGGGGTGGTCGTCCGGCATGGAGAGTGCGCCTGTCGGCACTGCCGTCCTCCAGGGAATTTACAAAAAATATACCCTCACCAGCACTGCCTTTATGGCTGACGTTTAAAGTTGGAAACACTGTTTCACCGGCCTGGTAGTCGTCGTTAAGATAGACAATAAAAGTAATGATTCTTTGGCCCTGCTCCAGAATTATCTTTTCATAGTCTGGTGTATTGGGGTCAATAAAATCATAGTGCTCGGAAATCTGCTCACCCTCGGCATAGTGTAATACTGTCGCCGCTTCGAATTGTCTGAAATTGACTTCTGCGCATGCAGACATACGCATTTGCAGGAGCAAATTAACCAGATCCGTTTCCACCATATTAAAAATGGCGGCAGAATTGGTTCGGGTATGGCTTTCAGTAACCGTACGTTTCACAGAATCGTAAACCTGAGCCCTGGTTAGTCTGTCCCGTGATTTTTCTATTAACCATTCACAGGCCGCCGGGCTGGCGAAATCCGGAAAAGTTCGTACCAGAGGACTCTCACTTAATGTCCTGGCTTCAGGTACAGAAGTCCAGTAATTGAAATCCACCGTCGAGGCCAGTCTTAACCAATAATCTGACTTGTTATCATTTTCTGTTGCCAGTTTACGATCGGATGCAAGCACTTGAAGTTGTTTTTGGGCGGACTGCCAATTTTTTTCTGCTGACAGGCGCAGGGCGTTCAGGGCCTGACGCCAATCCTGCTTTACATACACCCCAAGAGCAAACAAGACACTGAGTATAGCCAGAGCTTCCGGACCACCAGCTTCTGCAGCATGCACTATCAGGCCTACTCCTTCCCTGGGCATCGCCGGCGCTCTGTCACCAACAATCATGCGCTTGCCGAGGCGGGTTTGCGCTTCCAGATCATTTTTATCCGCAGCTGACTGCAAGATACCTATTGCTTCCTGATGCTTTTCTTCTGCATCCAGGGTTTCGGCTTGTTGTACTTCTGCTGATAATTCCATAGGTAAGTTCGTTATTTCCTGGCAACATTGCAACGAGACTAATTCAGCCCCTCATGCTTTGCAATTTCCAAACCTGTTATTTGTTGGCGAATTGATTTATAACTGAAGGCGTCACCAAGGAGCAACTGGTTAACCACTTATATTATGCATTATTTACACAACAAACTTTCCATTGCATTACGAAGTGCCAGCTTAATGCTGCTCTCACTATTGCCCTTTTCACCAGCCATAAGTGATGTCTTCACCAATCAGGAGGATTACAGCTTTGAGCAAATCATCCCTGTTAATCTGACCGCCCCTGCCAATCCAGGGTTCCCAATCGGGATCGGCTCAGAAGGCTGGATCAAGCTTCAGTTTTCAATTACCGCTGATGGGTCAACTGACAATATTAAAATAATTGATGTCATGCCAGAGGGTTTTTCTACTGGGCCAGCAATCAACGCTGTAAAAGCGTGGACCTTTCAACCCGCCATTCTTGATGGCACAGCCCTTGACTGGCATAACAATATTGTCGTCATTAATTACGATCTGCCCGAGATACCCAACCTTTCCGGTCCACGTTTTACTACGCCCTACGAGGAAATTCAGGAATTAATCAACGCAGGTCAGTATGACCGGGCGGAAAGACAAGCAGTTACCAACCTCAAGGAAGAAACTTTCAGCCTCCATGATATAGGTCTGGGTAATGTACAACTGGCATTGGTGGAAATTCGCCGTCAGGATTTACACCAGGCATTACAGGCAATAACACGGGCAACTATCCCTGAAGTCAATCAACTGACTATTGAAGAACTTGATGTTGCCCTGCAATATCGATTTACCATCGAATTGAGCCTGGGCCGTTTTATGGATGCAATAAATACATACGAATTGCGAAATGAAATAGTGGAAATGGCTGAAGACGACACGATTCATCAGCAAGCAGAGCAACTACAAATGCTTTTAGATCAAAACTATACACTGATTGCGAAAGGTAAAATTCTTGATAGCAACAAGGGCTGGTTTTTTATTCCTTCACTGAGAAATTTCACTATCGCTGATATAGATGGTGAACTTGAATCAATAGATGTTGTTTGCAATAGAAACCTGGCTACTTTGCCGTTTCAGCCCGACATTGAATGGTCATTGCCAGAGTCCTGGGGTGACTGCTCTCTGACAATAAACGGTGACATGAACACCACCTTTTCTTTCTACGAACTACAGGATTAAAAAAAGAATTTTATTTAATACTCTCTCACAATTACATCTTCGTTAGTTGTAATCCGTTCTTTTTACAGGTTCTTTTGCTGGAGCATTTCTTCTTCATTGGTACTGCTGCTGCCTACCCATTTATCCATTACCAGGCATGCCACAAGGCCCCCTGCAATAAGCCTGGTCAGAGGATCATTCAGGGAACGCAGTGGCCGCGGTTACAGAATTTTGATTGCTTTCATAAGGTGATTTTTGCTTTGATGTGCCCTTAGTCTACTAAACTTCCTGAATGTTTAATTGATGCAGGTTAATTGTGATCCGGCTAAACAGATATATATTCCCAGGTTATGTTTTCATCTATTGGTAATTTAATCGGCGGTCTTGGGCTTTTGTTAATCGGCATGAGTCTAATGACTGACGGTCTGAAACTGGCCGCAGGTAATACTCTGCGCGATATTCTGGCGCTGTGGACTAATACCCGTACACGCGGGCTTTTTTCAGGTTTCCTCATTACAGGTATCGTCCAGTCTTCCAGTGCCGTTACCGTCGCCACTATTGGTTTTGCCAATGCCGGAATGCTCAGTCTGGAGAAAGCCCTCTGGGTAATTTTTGGCAGCAATGTTGGCACAACCATGACCGCCTGGATCGTTGCCCTCATTGGATTCAAACTGAATATTGAGGCCCTGGCCCTGCCACTCATTGGCGTGGGGGCGATTCTGAAACTCACCGGAAAAGAGTCCAGAAGAGCTTTCACCGGGCAGGCCATCGTCGGCTTTGGTCTCTTGTTTCTCGGTATTGGTTTCCTGAAGTCTGCCTTTGAATCCCTGGCTGGAAATATTGGTGTGGCCGAAACCCAAGATCTTACGGTGCTGATTGTATTAACTTATCTGTTACTTGGTTTTGGACTGACAACCCTCATGCAGTCATCAAGTGCCGCCATGGTCGTTGCATTAAGTGCAGCTGAAAGTGGCCTGGTGCCACTGAATATTGCCGCCGCCATTGTCATTGGTGCCAACCTGGGAACGACCACTACAGCCCTGATCTCGGTTTTTGGTGCAACCTCAACAGCCAAGAGAGTGGCCCTGGGGCATGTGTCTTTTAACCTGATCACCGGGTTTGTTGCGGTAATAATGCTGGGCCCCATGTTATGGCTGAGCATTATGATCCAGTCAGTTTTCGGGCTGGGGGCTTCTCCGGCGATTTCACTGGCACTTTTTCACACCACCTTTAATGTACTTGGGGTCTTGTTGATGTGGCCTTTGTCAGACCGGATGGTAAAAATGCTTTATCGCAAATTCCAGACCCAGGAAGAAACAGAGTCCCGACCCAAATTCCTCGATAAAAACGTTCTCGCCCTGCCCTACATCGCCGTTGATGCCCTGACCCTGGAGTTAAGCCGAATCGCCACCATGTGCGTCGAGTTATTCCAGAAAAGCCTGCATGCCCAAAATATGAATTTAAAAAGTCAGAGTGCCATTATTCGCAATCTGGCGGGAGAGATTGGTAAATTTTCAGCCGGACTGAATAAAACCGAATTGACCCCTTATATCTCGGAGGTGATGATGAGCCTGATGCATTCCATGCAGGAATACATGCTCACCATAGAAATTTCTGAAGATATTGCCCAACTTGGTGCTATTGCCCGGAATTTTCAGGAAAGTGTTTTCGTTGAGGAACTGGAAGCCTTTATCAGTGCAGCCGCCAAACACCTTGATTCCTTAACTCCCGACAATGCGGCTGAACTCATCAATAGCCCTGATTCTTATGATGTCGTGGAAAGTACTTACGATATTCTGAAAAAATCCATTTTAACTAACACCTCTTTTGGCAATCTTGGTGTCTCCGACATGGATTTGCTCCTGCAATATGCCAACCAGGTGAAACGGGGTTGCCGGCATTTAAGGAAAGCCGCAAGGAGACTGAATACTGCCAGGGAGTCCCTGCAGCGTAATCCCGAGGGAAATGTGATTCAATCCAGTACCAGTGATCAAAGCAATATTGAAAAGATACAGGATGCCGAGCAGACGCTTGTAGACGATGAACAATCTCCCGAACTGGAAATAGAAAAAAGTGGCTGAACGACCGAGTCCGTTTTTATATTTACTGTTAACCCGCCTGCCCCTTCGTTAGAATGATGACCCATGCTTGTCAAACCTGAACAATTATCTGCGCAATTACAAAAGCAATTGCCACCTGTCATCTGGATCAGTGGGGATGAGACTCTCCTCGTCCAGGAAGCCTGTGACAACATCCGGCGCATCGCCCGGGAACAAGGTTTTACCGAACGTGAAGTCTATGATGCCGGCGCCCAGTTTGACTGGAACATTCTCCTCGAATCAGCAAACAACCTGTCTCTGTTTGCCGAACGCAAACTCATTGACCTGCGTTTGCATTCACCCAAACTGGATGTTGCGGCAAAAAAAGTTCTGCAGGAATATGTAGATAACCCTGGAGAAGATAATCTCCTGCTAATCACCAGTGGCAAGATTGAGAAAGCGGCATTATCAACCAAATGGCTCAAGGCGATTGAATCACAGGGCATCGTGGTACAGGTCTGGCCGGTCAATGCCCAACAATTGCCAGGGTGGGTAGGACAACGACTTAAACGTGCCGGCTTGAGTGCCGATCGTGACAGTATTGATATCATCTGCCAGCGTGTAGAAGGCAACCTGCTCGCTGCCGCACAGGAAATCGATAAACTGGCTATCCTGTTCGGCGACAGACCGCTGACACCCGACCTGGTTGCTCGCGCCGTTGCAGACAGCTCACGTTTTAATGTCTTTGCCCTGACTGATGCCAGCCTGGCTGGTAATCCTGGCAAAGCCCTGAACATTCTCAATCACCTGCGTTCAGAAGGCGATGACCCGCTTAAAATTCTGTTTTTTCTTACCAGGGAGATACGCAGCTTGTTGCGAATGCAGGTGAAAATTCAACAGGGTCAGAATATCAATGGTGTCATGCAATCAGAGCGAGTATGGCAAAACAGAATGCAGATTGTTGGTAACGCCTTGAACAATCATCCCGTTGCATCCCTGGAAAAATTACTGGTACTGTCGCGCCAGGTTGATCAGTCAGTGAAAGGCTTGTTGAATCTCAGACCCTGGGATGAATTAACGTCGATAGTGCTGGAGCTGTGCAATACAACGACAGCTACTTCTGCCTGAGTCCTGCTTCAGGATGGCAAGGCTGCCAGAATCCCTCCATCAGCAATAAAACTGCTACCAGTGGAATAGCTGGCCTCATCTGAACCAAGAAATGCAATAAGACGGGCAATTTCTTCTGCCCTGGCATAGCGTTTCATGGGTACTGTTGCCGCAATCGCATCCTGGAAATCCCGGGGCGCGTCCGGCACGACAGCCTTGTGTATGGCATCCATCATGGGTGTTTCTACATAGCCCGGGTGTACTGCATTTACCCTGACGCCAAATTCTGCCAGTTCCAGTGCGGCACCTTTCATCATGCCAACCAGGGCATGTTTGCTGGTCGTATAGGCTGTTGTCCCTGCCAGTGCAGAAAAGCCCTGAATCGAAGAGGTTATTACGATACTGCCTGATTTTTGTTTTTTCATCAGGGGAATCACCGCACGTAAACCCAGCCAGACACCGCGCATATTAACCGCCATGACTTCATCAAATAATTCCACCGGATAGTCTTCCAGGGGCATATTGGCGCCCGGTACTCCCGCGTTCAGCACGGCGATATCCAGGCGTCCGAATTTTTCATTAGCCAGTGCGACAGCCGCTTCCACTTCTTCCTGCCTGGTCACATCCACAACTGTTGTGGCAACACGTGTTTGATCCCAATCGCGGCTCGCTGCATTCAATGTGTCAGCATCAATATCCGCCATTAATACGCAGGCGCCTTCTTCAATAAACAGTTGCGCAACAGCCAGGCCAATGCCACTGGCAGCACCGCTAATAAAAGCAACTTTTCCTGACAACCTGCTCACAGCGAAGATTGTTTATCCGCATGGTAGGAAGATCGCACCAGTGGCCCGCTGGCCACATGGTGAAAGCCCATTTCCTTGCCGAGCCGGGTATATTCATCAAATTCATCCGGGTGGACGAAGCGCTCTACGGGCAAATGATCCCGTGAAGGCTGTAAATACTGGCCGATGGTAACCATGTCAATATCGTGGGCATACATGTCTTCCATCACCTGGATGACCTCTTCCCGGGTTTCACCAACACCTACCATGATGCCTGATTTTGTCAGTACATCAGGCGACATGGCCTTGTACTTTTTAAGCAGATCCAGTGACCACTGGTAATCAGAGCCGGGCCTCACTTTCCTATACAGGCTCGGCACCGTTTCAAGGTTATGGTTGAAGACATCCGGTTTGGTTTTGGTGAGGATATTTATGGCCACATCCCCCCTGCCGCGAAAATCCGGCACCAGAATTTCAAGCTTGATGCCCGGGTTGAGACGACGGGTCTCTGCAATACACCGGGCAAAGTGATCTGCCCCGCCATCGCGCAGGTCATCCCTGTCTACCGACGTAACTACGACATATTTCAGTCCCATTTCTGCAATGGCTTCGGCCAGTTCACGCGGCTCATTTTCCATCAGGGCATTGGGTCTGCCATGAGCGACGTCACAAAATGGACAGCGCCTGGTGCAAATATCACCCATAATCATGAAGGTGGCGGTCCCGCTGCTGAAACATTCGCCAAGGTTTGGACACGAGGCTTCTTCGCACACTGAGCTGAGTTTATGCTTTCTCAACGTGGCACGGATTCTTTCCACCTTTTCGTTATTACCCAGAGAAACTCGAATCCAGTCCGGCTTACGGGGCATTTCAACCGTAGGAATTACTTTGACAGGGATGCGTGCCACTTTATCGGCACCTCGAAGTTTTTCTCCCTGTACTACAGGCTTGATCGTATCTTGAGACATGGTGTGTTTGATTAAATTAAAGTTTTGTAGCTGCTGAGTTTAAAAATAACCTTATAGCAGCCTGGTAAAAAGCCACATTATATCAGACTGGAAGTCAGAACCTGCTGCAGCCTGTTCTGGACATCAATGAGCAAATCATCTGATACATCTGCTACCAGGTCCCGTATTTGGGTAACCCCCATGCCGGGATAGCCACAGGGATTGATATAGGAAAACGGCGTCAGATCCATATCCACATTCAGACTTAGACCATGATAGGACCGACCGTTTTTGATGCGCAATCCCAGTGCTGCAATTTTTTCCTCTCCTACATAGACCCCAGGCGCACCTTTTTTTGTTGCTGCTGAAATGCCATAGGAATCCAGCAATGCAATCAGGCAGTTTTCGATCAGCTCCACTAATTGCCTGATACCCATATGCCGGTGCTTGATATCCAGCAACAGGTAAGCAATCAGTTGCCCAGGTCCATGATAGGTCACTTGCCCACCACGGTCGGTTTTCACTACAGGAATGTCATGGGGGTCCAGGATATGCTCTTCCTTGCCTGCCTGACCCAGGGTAAAAACCGGCTGATGTTGCAGAAACCAACATTGGTCTTGCTCATCCTTTGCCCGTTCAACTGTAAAGGACTTCATGGCGGTCCAGGTAGGCGTGAATTCCACCAACCCAAGGTCATGGAAGATCAACGGTGCAGAGTTTGGATTCACAGGAATAGTTACTAAAGCAGACTATAAAACCATGGCAACGCGGCCACTGGCTTTCAGGTCATCAAAGATATCCCGGATCTGCTCTTCACCTGTAGCAAGGATCATGACATTAACCGCCAGGTATTTGCCATGCCGACTGGGACGAAAATGGATATCCTCATCTTTCAAATCCGCTGCATGCTTGCGGACGATAGTCAGAATAGCTTCTGTATAGCCATCCACATCGAGACCCATTATTTTTATCGGGTAACGACAGGGATACTCAATGCGGGGGGATTCTTCTTTTTCCATGTCTATCAAAATATGTACACACGGATGTCAGGTCATTACACCAGGGTGTTTTTTAAAAATTCAGCTTAAAAATGCAACATGTAACCACTTGTTACAACTATTTATTGCAACTCTCTATTGTAACTACAGGCTATGAAAACAGGCTCAGGAAAAACAGATGCAGGAAGTCCATCAAACGCTTGATGAAACTTCCACGCTCTATAACTTCCATAGCGACTACAGGGCCATCGTAATAAACCATATCGCCAAGTTTGATAGTGACATTGCCCATGACCTGCCCTGCGGCTATAGGTGCTCTCAAGGTTTCATCAATAACCAGTTCCGTTTCCAGGCTGCTTTCCTGCCCACGGGGGATAGTCACATAAACCTCATCAGCAATACCTATATCAACGGAGTTGGTTTTTCCCGACCACACCCTTTCTGTTGAAAGTACTTCATTATTTTCAAATAGCTGGTGGGTTTGGTAAAAACGGAAACCATACGTGAGCAGCTTTTGTGACTCAATGGCACGCGCATCGGTACTATTCGTACCCATGACCACTGCAATCAGACGCATATCATCACGCGTCGCTGAAGCGACAAGACAATAACCCGCTTCATCAGTATGGCCGGTTTTTATACCGTCGACATTGCGGTCACGAAACAGCAGGCTGTTGCGATTTGGTTGACGTATTTCGTTGTAGGTAAATTCTCTTTCAGCATACATTGCATAATGGTTGGGAAAACGTTCAATCATGGCCTTTGACAAGGTGGCCAGATCTCGAGCGGACATGGTGTGCAAGGCATCTGGCAAGCCGGAGGCATTCAGAAAATAACTGTTATCGAGCCCCAGCAATTCAGCGTGTTGGTTCATCATATCGGCAAAGGCTTCTTCACTTCCGGCAATATGTTCGGCGATGGCAACACTGGCGTCGTTACCAGACTGGATAATCATGCCACGCAACAAGTCTTCCAATCTGACTTCTGTGCCTTCCTGGATAAACATTTTTGAGCCTTCCATTTGCCAGGCCTTGACGCTGACATGCACCATGTCATCCATAGTGATAGTGCCCTGCTCCAGCTCATTAGCTGCTACATAGGACGTCATGATTTTGGTCAGGCTGGCAGGTGGCAGCGGTATATCCGCATTATTTTCCACCAGGATTTCACCCGTAGCGGCATCAATCAGAATATAACTGGTCGCCGCGATCTGAGGCGGCCTGGGAATAATAGTCTGCTGGGCATTTACCTGCGCAGCAAACAAAGTCACCACCATGAAACCCAGAATGATTAACCCTGATTTAAATTTTTCTATGCTGTTATTCATAAAAATCTCTCTAAACATAAACAGTTACCGTATCCCCTCGTCACTCGCCACTTGTATCTTGTATCTATCTTTACTGCGTCACCCTAAACGGTGCGCCAAGCCCTGCATCTACCAGTAATCTGATCAGGCCCTGAAGGTCCATTGTCTCATTTACCGGCCCCATGCGCACTCTGTGCAATAAACTGCCCGTCTTTTGATCCTCATCACTGCGAATAAATACGGGCAATGAAGTGAAGCTATTTATCCTCGCCAATAATTCCCGGGCACTATCCAGGCTGCCGAATGCACCAACCTGCAAATACTCCAGTCCCGCTCCCTGTTCAATTAACGCTCTCTCCTGAAGCACTTCGGCCTGGATTTCCTGGTTTTCTCCCGCGTCAGTGAAAAGCACAGGAGATTCTGGCATCAGCGATCTCAGCCTTACCCTGGCAGTCCCTTTATCGGCATAGTCCAGATAGGCTGCTGCCGCATAGGACAAGTCTACAATTCGTTCCTCATGAAAAGGGCCTCTGTCATTTACTCTCACTATCAGGCTTTTGCCATTATCAAGATTGGTTACTTCCAGAAAACCTGGAATTGGTAAGGATTTATGTGCCGCTGAATAACTGAACATATCGTAAATTTCACCATTGGAGGTTTGGTGACCATGAAATTTACGTCCATACCAGGATGCGAACCCAGTTGCTTCATAACCCTCTTCAGTCGCCATGACATGATAGGTCTCACCATTGACCGTATACGGACTGTAGTTTCCTGCCAGTGTTCTTTCAACTGGTTCGGGCTGTACTGGTTGGACTTTGGAAAAATCGATTGGTTCAAGAACAGGGCTGTCATCCGCCATCTCATAGCGGTCTGAACCAGAAATTACGGGGGAGGTGGGACTAACACAGGCTGTCAAAATAACAGCTGCTGAAAGGATCAGTAACCTGGTCAATATCGACCACTTCGTCACTGGCTCTATTACCCTCCGCTGAAGTGTATTAAGGGGATCATTATACCTGATTTACGAAATTAGCGATTTATTGTGTGTATGAATTGACATGAGGATGCCGAAGCCAATCATCAGGGTCAAAATGGCGGTTCCGCCCAGGCTAACCATTGGCAACGGTACGCCCACAACCGGCAGAATGCCACTCACCATTCCTATATTCACAAACACATAGACAAAAAATGTCAGAATAATACTTCCCGCCAGTAAACGGCTGAAAGTATCTTGTGCCATGGCTGCTATAAACAAACCTCTACCGATGATAACCATGTACAGAATTAGTAGAAACAACATCCCAATCAAGCCAAATTCTTCTGCCAGAACGGCCACGATGAAATCAGTTTGCCCTTCTGGCAGAAAATCCAGCCTTGACTGAACACCATTTAGCCAGCCCTTGCCATTCACTCCTCCAGAACCTATCGCAGTCTGGGACTGAATAATGTTCCACCCGGCTCCCAGCGGATCGCTTTGTGGGTTCAGCAGTGTTTTGACCCGCTGCTTCTGGTAATCAGACATATAAAAAATCCACAATGCCGGACTGGAAAGAATGGCCAGGCCAAGGAAAGAAAACACCAGTTTCCAGCGCAGACCGGCGAGCAACAATACAAAGAGTCCCGACACGGCGATCAGCAAAGCCGTGCCAAGATCAGGCTGAACTGCAATCAATGCCGCAGGAAGCATAACGAGAATCATGGAGAAGAACACATGCTTGAATCTTGGAGGCAAATCCCTTCTTGAGAAATATCCCGCGATACAAAGCGGCAGCACTACCTTCATGATTTCTGAAGGTTGAAATCTGGGCAGCAAAGGTAAATCCAGCCAGCGCTGCGCCCCGCCCCCGGTACTGCCAAAAAATATGACGGCAACCAGCAAGCCTAAAGCTCCCAGATACATCCAGGGGGCCCAGCGTCTCAGAAGACGAACTTCCATTTGGGCGACAGTTAGCATGACAAGGAAGGATATTATAATGAAGGCGATCTGGCGCCTCATTTGAGACAAGTTGCCATCAGTAGCGCTATAAAGCACCATGAGGCCAAACCCAAGCAGGATAAGCAAAGCAATTAAAAGAGGGAAATCAATGTGCAGGCTTTCCCAGAAACTTTTGCGGCCTCCCAAATCCTGACCAGTAAAGCTGGCATGCCTGACAAAATCCTGGCTGCTCAAAGTGACACCTTCTTGGGCAAAATCCGGAACACCCTAATCAGTAAAGGTAGAGATTTGACTGTCATTTTGCGGTCGCGCCAGTACAGCATTTTGAGAAATACCGGCGAGTGTGTCGCTCACAAACTCTTCAGATGCGGGAGTGGGTGAATCCTCCTCTCCAATTTGGGGGAAAATATATTCAGGTTTTAACTCTCCATCTTCCAGCAGATAAGCATCAATAATTTCTCGCGCGATTGGTCCGGCTATAGAACTGCCGCCCTCGCCATGTTCTATAAAAACCGCCAGGGCAATTTGCGGATTATCAACTGGGGCAAAAGATATAAACAGTGCATGGTCACGAAATTTCTCAACGACTTCGGCATCATTATCAAAATCTTCTGCCATTCCCACTACTTGCGCAGTGCCTGATTTGCCGGCCATGCGATAAGGCAAGGCTTTATTCATGGCTATATAAGGGTAGGCTGTCCCCGTTTCCCTGTAACCGCCCGCGCCCTTATGCACCACCATGGCCATGGAATCCTGAATAAAATTCCAGTCATCCGGATTTTCAAGTTCGATATCCGGCAGCGATCTGTTCGGCTCGGCAGGTGTGCCTTCTATGCCAACCTGTTTTAACAGGGCCGGGCGCATCCATTGCCCCTTGTTGGCCATTAACAGTGTCGCCGTTGCCAATTGTAAAGGAGTGGCTTCAGTAAAGCCCTGGCCTATTGAAGAATTAAGGGTATCGCCGGGATACCAGGGCTGACCCAAATTGTCCCGCTTCCACTGTCTGGAAGGCAAGGTTCCCGCGCTCGCCTGTGGCATATCTATTGTCGTATTGCGACCAAAACCAAAGCGAAACAGAAAGTCATGCATCTTGTCGATGCCCATATCCGTTGCGAGATCATAAAAATAGATATCACAGGATTGGAATATGGCTTTTTGCAAATTGACCTGGTTATGCCCGCTTTCATTTACCCACCAGGTCCAGTCATGATAGATATGAGAATCGTTGCTTAGTTTGTAATAGCCCGGGTCACTGATTGTTTGCTCCCTGGTACGCAAACCATAATTAAGTGCTGCCAGGCCAAGAAAGGGTTTGACCGTTGAGCCCGGCGCATACTTGGCCAGTGCTCGATTAAATAGCGGCGTCGCTACCGGGTCATTTAATTTTGCATATTCATTACGACTGATCCCTTGAACAAAATGATTGGGGTCAAAAGCCGGCTTGCTGACCAGAGCAAGAACCCCTCCGGTATTTGGATCCAGAGCCACAACGGCACCTCGGTAATCGCCTAATGCGGCTACTGCTGCCTTTTGCAATTCGCTATCAAGGTGCAGAATAATGTCTTGTCCGGGAATCGGATCAGTGCGTGAAAGCACTTTCATGAGCTGACCGCGAGCATTCTTTTCTACAGTTTGATACCCCACCTGACCATGCAGGAGATCCTCATAATATTTTTCCACACCCATTTTTCCTATCTGGTGTGTACCCCTGTAGTTAACCGGATCAACCCTTTTTAGTTCTTCCTCGGTAATACTGCTCAGGTAACCAACAGCATGAGCAAAGTCCTCACCATTCGGATAATTGCGCACCAATTCAGCGTCAACTGTTACGCCAGGAAGACGGAACTGGTTTACAGATATTTTTGCGATTTCGTCTTCACTTAAATTATAGCGAACGGGAACTGAGGCAAAAGGAACACTTCGATTTTTGAGACGACTATGAAAATTATCTATATCTTCTTCGGTAAGAGTGATAAGTGACCCGATAATGCCAACTATCTGATCAATCTCCTCTGCACTATCCCCTGCATTTTCTTTGACTAGTGACAAGGTGAAACTGGGAACATTCTCTGCAATCAGGACTCCATTTCTGTCATAGATCAATCCGCGCGTTGGCACGACTGACTGAACATGTATGCGGTAGCTATCAGACTTGGTTGAATAGTATTCGTGCTGATTTACCTGGAGGTAATATATGCGGGCAAAGAGAACAAGGATCAGGAGAAATGAAATTATGCCGCCGATGATGAGTCGCGACAAAACAATTTGCCGTTCGAATTGACGGTCCTGCAGAGTAACTTTTTCAACCATAATGGGTTTTGCTGGATAAACTGATGACTATTAAAATTAGTCTCTTTAAAAAAGCCCCTGATAATTAAACATCAAGCTGCGTGCAGCTTACTCTAAATACACAAACAATAAAATCAAACAGTTCTATATTTAAACGTAAATTCAAAATGTGAAAACAGAAAGGTTATTATAATTCAGGCCTTTTAACTCTCTGCTTTTTGTTTCAAAGGTAATTCCAGGTTTTTGTCTTCACGGACAGCTTATTTTATCCCTTTATCCTTCATCTCTCCTCATTCCCGGTGATAAGGATGACCTGCAAGAAAACTCCAGACCCTGTACACCTGTTCCGCAACGACAATTCTAACAAGAGTATGTGGCAATGTTAAAGCCGACAGCGACCATATTTCATCTGCCGCACCGAGGCATTCATCAGACAAGCCATCTGGCCCACCAACTAACAAAGCAATGTGCTTCCCTGAATCCTGAATCCTGCTAACCCTGTTCGCCATCGCCTCTGTTGAAAGTGACAAGCCTTTTACATCCAGCGCAACAAGATAGTCGCTCGCCGCTACCGCCTTGAGCAGAGACTTCCCCTCTACATCACAATACTTTTTAACATCCGAGTTTGACTTGCTACGCCTGGCCAGCGGCAATTCGGTTAGGACAAGTTCAAAATTACCTGGCAACCTTTTCCTATATTGATTTATACCGGCATCCACCCAGGCAGGCATTTTGTTGCCAATGGCAATCAGGTTAACTTTCAAGGACTTTTCCTGAACAAATATTCATGAGCTGACAATTTTCTAGTTGTTAGTTGGTGGACTCATATTCCACAGAGATTCCAGATCATATAATTTACGCGTCTCTTCCAACATGACATGAACAATGACATCACCCAGATCCAGTAACACCCACTCAACCTGCCCCTGATCTCCTTCCTTACCAAGAACAGAACCACCTGCATCCTTAATTTGTTTGGCAACTTCTTCTGCAAGAGATTTGACATGCCTTGAAGAAGTCCCTGTCACTACAACCATGTAATCTGCAATTGTTGTAATGCCAGAAACATTCATACACTTTATATCCCTGCCTTTGAGATTTTCCAGCGCATCAATGACAACAACTTTCATATTTTCAGCTTTCAAAAAGAATTCTCTCCTTTATATAAATTATGAGCTCTCAAATATTTTTCAACTGCCTGGGGCACAAGCTCTGAAATACTCTCATTATTGGCGATACATTTCCTGATCCTTGAAGAAGATATATCCATCGCTTCAAAATAACTTGTCAAAATCTTGCCGTGGTCAAATTTTTTCAACTCTGAAATTGAAGCCACTGATCTTGACTGGTATTCAGCCTGAAGCTCTTGCGCAAACTCAGGAACGATACCAGGTCTGGCCGCGACCACAATATGGGCCAATGAAAATAGCTCCTTCCAGTTGTACCAGTTATTCAGGGAATTAAAGGCATCTTGCCCCATGATAAAAAATAACCGGCAATCAGGTCGCTCCCGCCTGATGGCCAGCAGACTGTTCCTGGTGTAGGAAGGTTCAAGCGTTTTACATTCACGATCATCGATCTTCAATTCAGTGTATGCACTGATTGCCAATTCCAGCATGGCAAGTCGGTGTTTGCTTTCAGCCAGCTTGCTTTCCCGATGAACCGGAGTACCACACGGCAATAAGTGCAACTCATCAAGCTGCAAGTTCTTTAGTGACGAAAGTGCGATATTCAAATGACCATTATGGACAGGATCAAACATGCCACCCATCAGGCCAAGATCAAATGCAGAATTGGAGTTAAGGCTCAAATTAGTTAGTCGGGATATGCAGAGTTTTTTGTGTTTGCAGTTTTTGTAGTGTTAGCAAAAATTGGAGTGTAAATAAATAGTCCAGAATTATTTCCGGAGATGCCCATCACCAAACACTATGTATTTCTGTGAGGTCAGACCTTCCAGGCCAACAGGCCCACGAGCGTGAATCTTATCTGTGGAAATGCCTATCTCAGCACCAAGTCCGTATTCAAAGCCATCGGCAAATCGTGTTGAAGCATTGATCATTACTGAACTGGAATCGACTTCGCGGAGAAAACGTCTTCCCCTGGCATAGTCCTCAGTGACTATAGTCTCCGTATGTTGTGAACTATAGGTGTTGATATGCTCAATGGCCTCATCGAGTCCGGACACAACTTTAATGGATAGTACGGGGCCCAGATATTCGGTATGCCAATCCTCCTCAGAAGCCAGTACGGCACCTGACACGATTGCGCATGTTCGCTCACAGCCCCGCAGTTCCACATCATATTCACTGTATAACTGCTCAAGTTGGCCCAGTACTGTCTCCGCCATGGACTCGGCTACCAGCAAGGTTTCCATGGCATTACAAACAGCATAGCGGTTGGTTTTGGAATTCAGGGCAATATTTATTGCTTTGGAAATATCCGCACCATCATCTATATAGACATGACAAATGCCATCCAGATGTTTGATAACAGCCACTTTGGCATCACGACTGATGCGTTCAATAAGGCCTTTCCCGCCTCGGGGAACAATGACATCCACATATTCAGGCATTGTGATCAATTCACCTACAGCGCTTCGGTCCGTGGTACCGACCACTTGTACAGCTGTTTCGGGCAAGCCTGCAGCATCAAGTCCCTTGCATATACACGCAGCTATCGCCTGATTCGAATGAAATGCTTCAGAACCACCACGTAAAATTGTCGCATTGCCGGATTTCAAACATAAACTGGCGGCTTCGACTGTCACATTCGGCCTGGATTCGTAAATAATGCCGATTACGCCAAGAGGCACGCGCATTTTACCTACCTGTATTCCGCTAGGCATGAAACGCATCTCTGAAATTTCACCGATGGGGTCTGCCAAAGTCGCTACCTGCTGCAAACTTTCAAGCATGTTTTCAATGCGAGCATCGGTAAGCTCCAGGCGATCCAGCATAGCCGAATCAAGACCTTTCTCTTTACCTGCCTGGAGATCCCTGGCGTTGGCTGAGGCCAGTTCTACTCTGGTTGCATCTATGGCATCCATCGCAGCAAGCAGCGCAGTATTTTTTACACTGGTATCAGCGGCTGCCATGATGCGCGACGCAGCCCTGGCATTTTGTCCCAGTTCTTGCATCTGCAATTTGACGATTTTTTCTGCTTCAGTCATTGCCTGCCCGGCTCGCATCGATAAACGGCCATTATACCCCAGAACATGTGGCCAGGCATTCAAGCACTGTTATCACTGAGCAGAGAAAGGTTTCCAGCAACCAACCTTTCCTTATCACTGCGGGATAACTTCTTGATACGCGCTTCCAGCTTTGAAGCTTCACTGCGATCACCGGCCACTTTCCTGAATACCAGCTCCAGAGGCCCTTTACCCCGCAGGCTTTTAGCCCCTTTCTTTCCTGAACTATGCTCCTGGAAGCGGCGCTCGATATCGGTGGTAATCCCGGTGTAAAGATTCCCTGCGTTTGTGCGAATAATGTAAATAAACCAGTTTGTGGTCATAGTTCTTACTTTCAGATGTTTTCTGCTTTAAATCCCATAGATCGGGTTTTTACTGGAATTTTCCTCGAAATCCTTGTATAAATGCGCCCCTGAAATTCACGGGTATTCAACCCGATTTCTCCCAAAGGTAATGCCTTCTAATGTTAAAAATTCAGACCTTTAATCAGATTGCTGAAAAGGGGCTGGTGCGCTTCTCGAAACAAGATTATCAGGTTTCTCCTGATACCGAGAATCCCGACGCCCTGCTCATTCGTAGCCAGAAACTGTCCGTTGATAATATCAATAGCAACCTGAAAGCTGTTGCGCGTGCCGGTGCCGGGGTTAATAACATACCCGTGGATGACTACACCAAAGAGGGTATTGTTGTTTTCAACACACCTGGTGCCAACGCTAACGCCGTCAAGGAGCTGGTATTGTGCAGCTTGCTGCTATCATCGCGCGGCATTTTACCCGGCGTCAACTGGGTGCATGAACAGTCAACATCGCTGGATGCTGGAGAGCTGTCCAAGCTGGTTGAAGCAGAAAAGAAAAAATTCAAAGGCAGGGAACTGAAGGGTAAAACCCTGGGCATTGTCGGACTGGGGGCTATTGGCGCCCTGGTAGCTGACATGGCAATCCACCTCGGTATGAAAGTCCTTGGTTATGACCCGTCCATTTCAGTGGAATCTGCCTGGCGCCTTGCTAACCAGATCGAAAAGCAGGAAAACCTTACTTCCCTGATTTCCCGTTCAGATTTCGTCACGCTGCATTTACCAGTTCTTGAATCCACCCGTAATCTGATCGACCGCAAGGTTATCAACTACTTCAAATCAGGCGCCGTGCTGCTGAATTTTTCCAGGGATGCCATTGTCGATGAACAGGCACTGATTGAAGCCCTGAATAATGGCCGGCTTTCCACCTACGTCACTGATTTTCCGACACCAGGATTGCTTGCCAGCGACAAGACCATCCTCATGCCGCACATAGGCGCAAGTACGGATGAAGCGGAAGAAAATTGTGCCATTATGGCTGTTGACCAACTGAAGGATTTTCTGGAAAACGGCAATATTCGCAATTCGGTCAATTTCCCGAGCCTGTCGCTGGAGAAATCAAGCGCCCACCGTATTGCCATCATTAATGAGAATGTTCCGCGCATGCTGGGACAAATTCTTTCCATTCTTGCCGACAAGGACATTAATGTAAGCGATATGCTGAATAAAAGCCGGGGAGATATCGCTTATAACCTGATAGACATTGAGACTCCTCCTACGGAAGAAACTCTCGATGAAATCAGAAACATAGAACATGTCATCAAAGTATGGCTGATCTGATCCAGGCACAGAATTTTACGTAATCATTACTACCACTCCAGAATAAGTAACCATATCAATGAGCAAACAGGTTTATAACTTTGGCGCCGGACCAGCCATGCTGCCACGGCCAGTAATGCAACAAATTCAGGAAGAGTTTCTGAATTACCGTGACATGGGTGTTTCGGTAATAGAAATCAGTCATCGGTCCAAAGAGTTCGATGCAGTGATAAATCGCTGCGATGAATTGATCCGGGAAATTTCTTCACTGCCGGAAAATTTCAAAATCCTATACACCCATGGCGGCGCCAGAATGCAGTTTTCTGCTGTACCCATGAACCTGTTGCCTTTAAAAGCTGCCCATAAAGCCGTTTATAGTGAAACCGGAAACTTTTCCAAGCAAGCCAATGTTGAAGCGGCCCGATACGGCGAGATCATTATTGCCAGCAGTGGTGAAGACACCAACTACGATCGCTTGCCACCATTAACGCGGGATATGGTGCCTGATGATGCCTCCTATGCGTATATCACCAGCAACAATACGATCTATGGCACCCAGTACAAAAGCTATCCTGACCTGGGAGATATTCCTCTGGTTGTTGACGCCACATCCGATATTTTTTCGCGGCCAGTTGATTATTCCAAACTGGGACTGGTATTTGCGAGCCTGCAAAAAAATCTTGGCCCAGCAGGAATGGGCCTGGTACTCATTCGCGAAGACCTGATTGGACATGCCATGAAGCTTACCCCTTCCCTGCTGGATTATGCGGTGTATGAAAGCTCGCACTCGCTGTCCAATACCACTAACACCTTTGCTATTTACACGACCTGCCTGGTCATGGAATGGATGAAGGATCAGGGTGGCGTAGATGCTCTGGCCCTGGCCAATGCTGAAAAAGCCAAAACTTTGTACCAGGTTATTGATAACAGCGGTTTTTACCAGGGCATTGCCTGCATTGAAGATCGTTCTCTCATGAATGTCACCTTTACCTTGACTGATGACGACCTGTCACAACAATTTTTGACGGAAGCGCTGGCCAATGGACTGTATGCCCTGAAAGGTCATCGCGCAGTGGGAGGAATCAGGGCATCCATCTACAATGCCATGCCACTGGAAGGCTGCCAGGCCCTGGCTGCTTTCATGCAGGAATTTGAACGCCAGAACGGCTAGGAAAATTCAGCTTGCACCGGTGGGTCGGTAGATCTTGCTGATCAGAAACGTAAGGTTTTGGTGTATTTCAGAACTATTTCTGAATTATTGGAATTCAGGTCAGTAAACGCCCCTTCACCCTGAAAGTTGTAATTGATGACCAGGTAAAGATCTTCACCAGCCTGGGGATTCCAGCGCAGTCGACTATTGAGCCCCACGCCATTGGAAAAATTATCGTACTGCACCAGGTTAATCCAGGACCACTTGGAATTGAAGGCATAGTTGGCATTGGCTGAAATAACGCGCACATCAAATTTACCCCCCTCTACTGGCAGTTCTATGGCCTGATAATTGTAATTAAAGCCCAGGTTTATATGTTCATTGGGCCCCCAGTTCATACTTGCATTAACCTGCATGCGCTCGCCGGTATAGTAATCACCCTTACTAAAACTCATTCCTGATGAAAATTCCCGCTGATTGGACATACGTGCTTCCATGTTAAAACCGCTGAAAGTATATTCGCCCGCCGGGATAATCACGCCAGGCCTGATAGCAAAATCACGCCGTAAACCTTCGCGATTGCGAAAACCGCCAAACCCGAACTGGTCACCACGATGAGTGTTGAAATTCAGCATTCGCCAGAACCAGTTTTCACTTTGCATTTCCCCGGTATCCAGAAAGCGGTCATGTCCAAAGCGCATGAAGGTAAAAACATTGCGCAGGTATTTATGGCCGCGGAAAAAATAGCGTCCGGAGCCGCCAAAGTTGAAACTTTCAACACCGGTGTTATTGGCAAATCCCAGCGCAGGATTAAAATCTTCGCCGAAATACTGATAACTGGCATTGCCGCCAAAACCGTTGTTTTGGGTATCAAAGTTTGCCGAAAGGCCAAAAGCCTTATCATCTCCGGTCAGCCCCTCAGTTTGTGACTGCTGGTACCACATATTGCTGCGCAGGCTGTGCGACTCAGAAAATCGGGTGTTCTGGTAACGAAAATCCATACCGGCAACGGTATTATCAAGGCCCCTGGATGGATCACCGTGGGTGAGGATGGCGCCAACGCTGGATTCGGTCAAAACGTTGGCGGCGGCACGACCAACAAAGACATTCTGGCTTGGGAAGCCTTCAAAATCGCCCTGTTTCACTGCCAGGCCACCGACATTCCAGCGTCCTACCCGCCCGGTAAGTTTTACGCCAGCATTAATATCAACAGGTGTCCCGCGTCGGCTCAGACCAATGCGTCTGGAATAAAATGGTATGCCGTTCTGGCTCAACCCACCGAAGCTGAAAATATCCAGGTCCTGCAAAAAGAAGTCACGTTTTTCCGGAAAGAAAAGTGAAAATCGGCTCAGGTTGACCTGCCGATTGTCTACTTCCGTGGCTGAAAAGTCCGTGTTAAAGGTCACTGCACCAGTCAGGTTAGGTGTGATCTTGTAAAACACGTTCAGGGAAGGATCCAGGCGCTGATCACTCATTCCACCCGCAGTATAGTTTTCAGTAGTGGCCATCGTCATGGACGGAACAATATCCAGCCCTTTACCTTGACGCAGATTATTGATGCCGTAAATCAGACCGGTAGTAGTGGGATTAATGCGCCTGTTGAATGAAGACCAGGCCAAATCTTCATTTTTCCGGGCAATAGTGCGAGCTATGGTAAAGCCCCACTCCTCTGTTTCCGGATCAAAATTCAGGGTGTTAAATGGAATCGCAACTTCTGCAGTCCAGCCTTCCTCGTCAATTCTGGATTCCACTTGCCAGATGCCTGTCCAGTCACGATTCAGCTCATTGGGGTTTTCATAGATCCCTTCGCGGCGGATTCCGTTAGGATTAATCTGGAAGTGATAACCTGTGCGACCATTGTTGAAGGTATCGAGAATAAATTCGAAGGCATCATCACTACCCAGACCACCACCCTGAACGAGTTGACGGGCAATGATTCCATCCGCATCACTGTCATTCAATCGTGCCCCAACAAAAAAGAAACGATCGTTATAGGCAATATAAAAAACAGATTGTTCCGATGGCTCACCATGGTCCACCGGCTGGAACTGGTGCAGATCAGAAATAACAGTTGCTGTTTTCCAGATTTCATCATCCAGGTTGCCATCAATAACCGGGGCCAGTGATGAACGGGTAATGGCAACCCTTTTACGACCCGATTCAACAGCAAGATTACCTGTGAATTCACTGCTAATATCGGGATTAAACTGATCTGCCGGCAGCTGGGCAAAGGATTGACTTGCCAGCAACACAGATAGAGAAAAAAGCAGGAAGTTGGTCTTGAAAATCAGGTTCATGTAAATGCTGAAACAGGACCGGGAAAATTTGCCGCGAGTATAATGATGACAGTCTTGAAGTAAAGCCAAACCCGCACCAACACTGGCTATTCCCCAATAGATTCACATTATTTGGCTTCTGCGAATGTATGCGCACATTCTGTGTGCACAGTGCACAAATTTGGCTTAACGCCGATTGAGTATTTCCAGTTTCCGTTGTGGCTACCGGGTGATTTACCAGGAATTAGAAAGAGGAACCGGGCTGTTTGAGAAAATCGATTTCTTCCGGTGTGGATTCCCGACCAAGCAGTGCATTGCGATGGGGATAGCGACCAAAGCGGTCTATGATTTCTTTATGTCGTAATTCAAAATCCAGGTTGAACTCCAGACCAGAACGGGAAAAGAGTTCTACCGCCTGCTCATGGATGACTTTTGATTCACTGTGCATATACGGCATGATCAGAAAAGCCTGCTGGCGGGTTTCAAGCTCATCCAACACACCCTGCCCGACAGCTTCCTGTGAAAGTACCAGCGCCAGGCTGTCATAGGCAAAGGCGCGGGTATCATCACGGAAAATATTTCTTGAGAACTGATCCAGTACGATTATTTCGGCCAGACGGCCAGAGGCGGAAAAGCGCCAATCAAACAATTCGCCTGCCGCAGCTGCCTGATAGGTCGCAAGAAAACGCTGCATGATCAGCTCGTCAAAATCCGCATCCTTCTTAAACCAGGATTCAGACTTGATTTCTGTAAACCAAAAATTTATTACGTCAGCGGCTTGCACGATGGAGGATGCTTGAGGAGTCAAGATGTTCTACGAGCCAGTTCTGCAGATCTTCCCACATTGTCAAAATCTGCTCGTGCTTGGCATGATGCCTGCTGAAGGAAGTTCCATGGTGACGACTGGAATGCCCAGGTTAATGCCAGCGTAATTTCCCAGAGAGCCCGGGTATACGCCCAGCAGATGCAGGTGTTATTCACCAATGCGTTGCGGAGGTTCCGGTGGCCCATCGTAATCCAGCAAATGGTAAGGGGCATGTACGGAAACGATAACATCTGGCTTGTATGAATTTATTTGTTCAACCACCCACTGCACTTCAGGCTCGCTGGCAGGATGAGTCCCGGGATAACGGCGCGGATTCCTGTTGGTGGTATTGGCCCAGTAATCTACAGCCAGATCGAGCCAGTCATCTGATGGGAAATTCCTGTTCAGATCTACACCATTGGCATTTTGACGAACAGCCTGGCCATCCAGCAAGCCATCAGGGTTTACCGTGGGAGCAAAACGCCATTGAAAGTTTTTCTTACCGCTCTCATCAAGCAAGGCCATCCATTTGAACATGATGGAGATGGAGGAATACTCATCACCATGTATGCCGCCCAGAATTAAAATACGGGGTTTATCATTTCCTTCCTGTCCTTCCCGTCTTTCCGGTAGAAAATCCCTGACAACCATGGGCCTGCTTTGCACAGTATAGGCATCGGCAAAAGTCAGCGGTTGGGCAAGACAGTCTTCTATAGAAACACTGCCCAGTTTATTGCCAATTTCCCTGCACATGGCTCTGACACTGCTCTGTTCAACCTGTGCGCGTGCGCTATCTCGATCGGACACAGCAGTACTGGATGCCACCACTTCTGTTAAAGCAGGTTCGGAGTCTTGAAAAGTCAGGGAATTGTCTGTCGGATTTTCGTCTACGGTGATAGCAAGCTCTGGTTCGATGACAGGAGCATCTGAAATTTCTGTTATCTCAGTGGTGCTGGTGGGAGCAGCTTCAGTGTCACCATCTGGCGTCTGTGGTGCTGGCGAACTGGATGTGAGAGTGGCAACCTGTGTACAACCTGATATAAAGAAAATCAGAGCTATCAAGGCGAGGATTCTGTTGTTCAAAATTTCATCCACTCGTCTGAAGTACCTGGACAGGATTGTCTGGTTCTTGTGATATTTGCTGCTCTATTGTATTTCAGAGGCAGGCAGGAACCTTTGATTGAGTAAGGACCCTCTGATTAACCGTTGCCTTCATAAATAATCTGCCAGCCATCACTGCTTTCGCGCCACAACTGCTCTTTCCACCCACGCCAATTGTAATTGCTGCTTTCGTAATCCTGATAATAACGCACGGTGACCAGATCGGATTGTTTCAGATCGGCGTAGAAACTGACTTTTGAGGTGTCGACGCGGATCCAGCTTTTACCGTTATTAACGCGGGATTTATAGTCAGACCACTCGGTTTTATGACGGCTGAAATCGTTAAAATCGTCTGCATAAAATGCCAGGTAAGCCTCATTATTCTTACTTTCCCATGCTTCCTGCCAGGCAGTGAAGGCCTGGTCCAGTTGTGCACTGCGTGACTCTGCCTGATGACTGGGTATCCAGCTTAGTGGCTCATCTGACAGCACCATATGAGTAATCCCTGTGGTGATGTATTGCTGCATTTCCTGCAGGCTCTCGTTATCTATCACGACACACCCGTCACTATCCAGGAAAGGCCTGCTGTCCATTCCTTTGGGTAAACCATGCAACCAGATTCCCGAGCCGGTTCGGCGCTGTTGTCGGTCAATGACATTGGGATAGTTAAGGGGGAAAGCACCAAGCCCGTAAAAATCTATCAGCAGTTCATCCGCCAGAAATGACGTCAGTCGATACACGCCTACCGGCGTTTTCAGATCACCTTCTACAAGCTTGCCAAAACCGTTTTTGCCAATTGATATCGGCAGTACCTGGCGCGTTTCCATACCACCCGATGCATTACGCTCCAGCAGGTGTAACTTGCCAGCCTGTAAATCTACCCATAACAAAAACCGTTCCTCATCAGCCAGTTTTAGAACGCTTTTGGGCAGTTTGGGTTCTGCAACAATATTGGCTGAGCCGGCAGAAATAGTCGCATCCGTTGCATGAACCTCACTGGAGCGCTCGATCCCGCCTGAGCGCTGGCAAATAATGGGAAAACCAGCATTAGCCCCAGGCCAAGCCATGCCCACAATCTTGTGTTTGCAGAGGTGTTATTCACCCGGATTGCTCCACTGCCCACGGGCAGATTTTTCTGAAAGGGCGCAAAGGATAACCAGCGCTAATGGCTAAATCAACTGAATAATCAGTGATTTAAGACGCTTTTACAGGTTTATGGGGCTTATCTGCCGGAATTGGGGCGGGTTGGCCGGTTTTGTTGTGGCCTGGTGGGTGTCTGCCTGCCAGGTTGACGATCAATGATATTGGGACGTTGGGGGGTCTGGCGCGCCGCGCCTTCAGGTCTTGATTCCTCGAAACGTCGGCGTATTTCCAACTGGCGCGCCTCAGGTAAATCGCGAAAACGTTCGAAGCGGTTTTGCATGGCACGCTGGCGCTCAGGGGGCATTTCCTGAAAGCGTTGGAAGCGGTTCCTGATTTGATCCCGTTGTTCCGGTGTACGTTGCACCCAACCCCAAAATTGTTGCTGTACCTGGCCTCTTTGATCAGGAGTTAGTGACTGCCAGCGGCGAGCACCATTGCTCAGTCGCTCCTGGCGATTGGGTGGCAACTGATCCCATTGTGGTTGCATGGGCCCAAGGATGCCCTGTAAGTCCTGGGGCAGTTCATCCCAGGCAATACCATTTTGCGCCATTGCCGAGAGTGGCAACAGGCTTAGCAAAAGCAGTATGGACAATATTCGGGTTTTCATTTTCTGATTTGTTCGTTCATCAAGCTATTTAAATTCTACTTTTCTAGTCTTCATTTCCGGGTGTTGAAAGCAGGCCTTGTTCATTGTTACTGGTCCGGTATGTTTCGCCATCATATATTTCGCCATCAAATGTTCCGCCATCAATAGTGTCCAGGTCTGCGAAAACATCATCACCAAGTATTTCCGGGCTGACCCATTTCCCGTCTTCAGTTTCAAACTCTCCCAGAAACTCCAGCATATTTATAAAAAGAAACTGCGTTTCGGTATCAGCAATTGACCCGGCCTCCTGACTATCGGATTCCTGGCTGCTTGCCTGCATGGATATTAAAAAAAGCAGGCAAGTCCATATCCTAGACTGAAGATTCATTCTCCTCCAGCCACTGGTAAAACTCGAGATTTTCTATTAGCTCCAGATTATCGGCCGCCGTCAGAATATCCAGATCCTCGATAGGACTGATAGAGTCAGGTACGCCTTGAACCGGTGCTGGTGATTGGCCCGGATAAAAAATCGTCACTACAAAAACCAGAACGCAGGCGGTAACCAGACCACCGAAAGGAGCAAGCAATGCCTTGCCTGGACGAGTTTTCCCATGCTCTATTGCGGCGTGGCGAATGCTGTTCAGACGCGACAAGCTCTGACCGTCAAGACGATCACAACTATGATCCAGTTCTTCCCGAACCTTGTTCAGGAAAAGCTCTTCGTCCTGCCTGTTTGTTTTATCATTCATGCCAGTGCTCACCTAGAGTTTCACGTAGACTGTGAATAGCCCTTGAATAATGCGTTTTTACACTTCCTTCAGCACAGCTCATCGCCTTTGCTGTTTCCCGAACATCAAGCCCTTCCCAGGCTCTCAGTATAAATGCCTGCTGCTGCCTGAGCGGTAAATTCTGTAAAGCAGTCTCCAGTGCTTCCATACTACGCCCGGTCTGCAATTCGCTTTCAGGACTTCTGCCCGCTTCATCTACTGCTGTTTGAATGGGATCTTCATCGTCGTCAAGATTGCTACTGAGCCAGGTCCGAAATCTGTTCCTGACAGTATTACGCCGGTACCAATCCCTGATACGGCTTTGCAAAATGCGATGGAACAGAGCTTGCCATTCTTCTTCACTTTTGGCGGCATACTTTTCCACCAGCTTGAACATGGCATCCTGCACGATATCAAAGGCATCATCAGAATTACTGGTAGCAATCTGCGCAATACGCAAAGCACGTTTTTCCACTGAAGAAAGAAACCTTTCCAATGCGTGGTTCTTGTCCAGCGCCTGTCTCCCGGTCTGTGCCTTTTCCCGGGGATTATCATAGCCCAGCGCTATATAGGTGTCACTTGTGCCTGTGATAGCTGTCATAATAAATCAGCCTAAGCGGCCGCTCGTACTGGTAAACCCTGTTGTCCTTACTATTAAACGCAATAAGCGGCCTTTGGTTGACAGGAAAGGGCGATTTTCTTGCCGTCACAATATTCGGCTAACCAACTGTTTTTATTATATTTTTATAAATATACCAAGGCGACTGCTGCGTGCCGGGAGCAAATATTCTGCAAACCAGGGATTTTGAAGTATTGCGAGGTGAAGGACGCACCAGGGGAAGATATTCTTGCCAGCACATCTGCCAGTGGCAACTTATCCATTTGGTGGTTGTAGAGGCTTACTGATAGGCGCTGCAACTGCCCATATGCAAGTCCAGCTTGTCCTGAAAATCCGCATCCTGCAGGCCAAGCTCCAGAACCCGAAATGGGAGTGTCGTGAGATCCAGGTTAGAGAGAGAAATGAAGTCTTCATCACCCCAGAGTTCTCCCCACATATTCCCGGTAACACTGTCAGGGTCTATAGCGTAAAACCCTACGGGACCTGCTGATCCTGAATCTACCAGGATCATTCCGTATTCCTGTAAGGCAGTTGCGATAGTTAATTCAAAGGGCTCCAGGTCAAGCGTATCCAGATCCAGTTCCGGATCCAGCTGAATAATGGCACCTTCAGGTATGGCAAAGTCATCAGAGTGAACACCATCACTATCAGTGGCAGGCGCAACAGGACCACCCTCTCTGGTAAATTCATAACTGAATGCCAGGGGGTGATTGATTTTTCCATTGCTAATTTCATCTGGCCAGATCACTCCACCCAGGAAAGCAAAGCCTGATCCCCGGGCTGACAGTCCCTTATCCAGCACCCCACTGCCATCCATCTCAATCCCTACACCAAAACTTGCTACCCAGGATTCGCCTTCCTGCCGGGCCTGCCAGAAGTCATATTCACAACGATTTTCCAGATCCAGTATGACAAGAAAATTGTCTTGACTGGATTCTTCACCACAACCAACAGTAGCAGCACCATCAATATCCATGGACGCCTGTGCCCAGCCCGGAATGGGAATATTCACCATCCGGGTTATGCCAAGTTCCCATACTTCGCCACAAGCCAGTTCCACGTCGGAAACCGGTGTGGAGCTATCGGCTAAATAAACCGGTGTGGAATACTGGTTTACCTGGACCACCGCTTCCATTGACGCCACGAGGCTTTCAACCAGGGTTTCAGAATCCGCATCAATCGCAGGATCATCAGCTATGGGAGTATTAAAGGGGCTGGTGGAGGCATAGAGATTCAGGCTGGAAAACGATGGCAGCAAATCGGGCTGCATGGAGTAATCCATACCAGCACCTGATCCTTCAGTGACCATGATTTCCAGTAACTCTACCTGGTCATCCCATTGCAGGCGCAGCTTATAGGTTCCAGCATCACCGCTTAGTGGTTCAATCACCAGGCTTGATTCAAAAACCATAACAAAAGCAGGTGCCACATCACCATTGTCGAGAAATAATTCCAGTGCACTCAGATTGATCTCACCGGGTAATGAAATTTCATCTGTTTCATTTTCCTGCAAGGTCAGATCATCGGTGATCAGGTTTTTGCGCGTAATCCAGTCAGAGACGCCAAGTGTTAGCCCACTTAGTAATGACGCAGTAATTTCCACCTCGTCCCCGTCAAACAGGATTACATCACTGTAGGTTAAAGTGCTTAGCTCAAGAGTTGCCTCACAGGGACCTGTGGTTTGTGTTTTTGACAGGGTAAGTACCTGCAAGGAATCCCCTTCCAGTAAAAGTTGTAAAGCCCTGACTTTGTTGGTGCGCACCCCATTGACAGTCCCTTCAAGGCAGGAGATATCTATAATGCCGGTGTTTTCATCATAGTCACTGGCTATAAGGCTTGCAGGGATGAGTAAAAAAAGCAGGGATAAAGCAGTGACTAGAGAAGATTGAAACGGGAGTGTAAATAATAAAGACAGGTTTTTCATTGCGTTACTCCTGACTTTTAATTTTTTGAATTTCAGGCGGGAGGTGATTCAGGAACCTGTAATAGCCTGTAAGGGGTTTGTGAATATTTTTCCAATACCTCGGCGGCAGTATCTCCCAGGATGCCTTCCACTCTGCCACTGAATCCGCTTCCCTGTTTCTGCTGCAGAGAGGCTGACCAGAGCGGCTTTTGCCCCGGCGCCATACCGGGATAATAAAAAGCCAGCTGGCCATTAATTTTCCTGACTTCATACACTATTGGCTTGCCCCAGTCGGGATAGAGATAAAAGCCATCGCCGACAAACTCAGTGATAAGTTCATCAACAATAATCAGGGCACCTTGTTTGATGCCATTTGCGGTGAACTGTTTGTCAACCAAATGGTATGCAAACTCTTTTGCCGCAGGCCTGGCCTGTAAGGTAAAAATCGGCAGGCTTACAGACAACGATGTCGCTAAAGTAAGAAAAGTTCTGCGTGAATGCCCAGGCATTTACAGCACCTTGTAATAAGTAAATTGTGAACGGTCCGGATTGGTCAGGCGTTCACCGGTTCCCACTATCATGGTCCTGGACATCCATTCATGGGGACCGAAAGGCGCTTCAAAAAAAGGCGTAAAGCGAAAATACAGTTTTGTTTGTCCGGGATTTTCCGGATCAGCAGAACGATGCAGGTAGCCCTTATTGTTGATATAGATCCAGTGGCCGTCATCACTTTCCAGCATGTAATGTGTATTGACTTTGATACCCTGGCTGAGGTCATTAAAGATGGCGTAATCGGCACCACTGTAAGGTACTACCCTGCCACTTAGCATCGGTCCATATACCACGCCGGTGGCTGGTGGCACATAGCCTTTCCCACCGCGAGGGCCGACAAAATCGATACGTTCGGCAAAATTCATGGTCACGGAAAAAGCATATTCCAGTTCCAGTCCGGGTATCTGCAGCTCAGCCATTTGTGCTTCCTCTTAAAATCCTATTTTTGTATTAGCAAAAAGTTTCTTTACCATCAGGCAATTTCATGGAAATGAATAATGAGATGATCAGGATTGCTATGCCGTTCACCAAGTCCAATAAATACCGTTTTACTTAACCATTCGTGGGGGCCGGAAGGCGTATCAAAATAAGGGGCAACCCTGAAATAGGGAGCGCCTCCCTCAGTAACATTATGCTCATAACCAATCAGGTTCATATAGATCCAGGTGCCATCTGTTGCCTGCAACATCATGTGCGCATCCATCAGGTCATTACTGGCGAAATCAGCCCCACTTTGCGGCACAACCCTGCCCTGTAATTTCGGACCCCAGATTTCTCCTCCGGCTGCCGGCTCAAAGGTTCGGCTGCGCATCGGTCCCTGGAATTCAATATGCCCGCCACTTTCAATACGCATAGTGAAAGCATACGCGTGATTGATGGCTGGAATGTCCTGGTCTGCTGCTTGTGCCATTGGCTGTCCCCTATTCTTGCCTTTAGTTCTGCAATTAGTTCTGCAATTCTGCCTACGATCTTATTGTTCTTTCTCAGCTTGCCCCTGACATGCTAATACCGCTCTTTAAAGAGCGGGTTTTCGAATGTAAACCACTGGTGTAGTGAATTCAACAGGCAGGTTACAAACACTGTCAAAAGGATTTATCGGCCCGGGCAATTCACACCTTACAACTGATCTGGGGGGGCTTCTCCATTGAAAAAAGCATTGAGGTTACCAAGCACGCGCATCCCCATGGCCGTTCTGGTTTCCGCAGTAGCGCTGCCAAGATGTGGCAGCAGGACAACATTATCCATAGCAAGCAGCGCTTTGGGTACCAGGAGTTCCTTTTCATAGACATCCAGACCCGCACCTGCGATAAGACCTTTTTCCAGAGCATGAATCATGGCCGCTTCGTCGACCACATCACCTCGGGAGGTATTAATAAGAAAGGCGTGGGGCTTCATATATGCCAGGGTTTTCATGTTGATCATTCCCTTTGTCAATGGACTGCTGGGACAATGAACAGCAACAAAATCCGCTTTACTCAAGAGCCAGGTCAGCTCAGTACAATATTCTGCCTGCAAATGCCTTTCCTGAACTTCAGGCAAGGGTTTGCGATTGTGATACAGAATGCGCATACCAAATCCCTTGTGGGCTTTTTCAGCCATGGCCTGTCCGATACGACCCATACCAACTATCCCCAGGGTCTTGCCTGTAACTGGGTGCCCATCAAGTGAGTGGGATACCAGCCATGCCATTCCCCTGCACGCACTTGCCTCTCGCCTTCCCCCGCACGACGTGCCAGCATCAGCATGAGTGTCATGGCCAGATCCGCTGTAGCATCGGTAAGTACATCCGGCGTATTGGTGACTACCAGGCCCTTTGCCTTGGCAGCATCAACGGCAATATGATTAAACCCTACCCCGTAATTGCCAATGATGCGGGTTTTAAATGATTCAGCCTCGAACATGGCCTCGGGCATGCTGTCAGTGACACTGGGACAAATTGCATCAAATTCCTGCAAAGCATTTGCCAGTTCTTGTGCGGTCATGGCAGTGTCGTCAGTATTCAATGTCACGTTAAAACTACCCGACATGGCTTTTTCAATGGCTTCGGGCCATCGACGTGTAATCAGTACCTTGGGCTTGCTCAAAATTCGACTCCTTTTAATGACTACATGGCTGAAATATCATTGGGCAAAATTGCAAGCATAGAAGATACGCCAGAACAGTGAAACCCGGCCAGACTATGGCTCGCGAAGCCACGGATTATAACGTTTTATGAGATGTTAATTTTTGCCTGTTAATGGTAATCTCCTAACATTTCGCACCAATAACAATTAACTTGTCAGGGGAAAATTATGGAATACAGAAAGTTATTGGCAGTCTGCTTCACTTCAGCCTTCATCGCTGGATGTGATTCGGGAGCTGTCACTACCGATTCCACTTATGCATCGGACAGTGCCGCACAAGCTGCTGCGGCTGGTATTTCACATGGTGAATATGTTGCCAGGCTGGGCAACTGTGTTGCATGTCATAGTATCCCGGAAGGTGAACCTTTGGCTGGCGGCCTTAAAATGGCCGTCCCTTTAATGGGGAACCTGTACACCACCAACATTACACCAGATCCTGAAACCGGGATTGGTAACTACACATTTGATGAATTCGACCGCGCCATGCGTTTCGGAGTGAAGAAGGACGGTGACAGGATGTATCCTGCCATGCCTTATCCATCCTATGCCAAGATGTCTGAACAGGACATGCGTGCTCTTTATGACTTTTTCATGAATGAAGTTGAGCCTGTCAATCAGCCCAACCTGCCTTCAGACATTCCAGGCTGGAAAGACATGGCCAGAATGGGCATGGGTATTTGGAATCTGCTCGCCATGGATGCTGATCCCTATGAGCCGGATTCCAGCCAAAGTGATGACTGGAATCGTGGTGCCTACCTGGTTCAGGGTCTGGGCCACTGTGGCGCCTGCCATACTCCTCGCGGTTTATTGATGCAGGAAAAAGGCCTGGATGAAGGTGACTCCTCGTTTCTTGCTGGCGCCCCTCTAGATCATTGGTCAGCTTCCAGCCTTAATGGCGATATTAACAGTGGTCTGGGACGCTGGACTGAAGATGACGTGGCTGAATTCCTGGGCTCTGGACACAACCGCTTTGGCACAGCTTTTGGCACCATGGTTGAAGTGGTCAATAACAGTACTCAGCACATGAGTGATGCAGACTTGCGCGGTATGGCCGTCTACCTGAAATCATTACCACCAGTAGTAGAAGTCAATGCTGCCGAATGGACGTATGACAATAGTGATACTGAGCAGTTACTGGGACTGAATTTCAGTGAAAGAGGATCGCAAATCTATTACGAATACTGTTCAAACTGCCATGCGACAAATGGACAGGGTTATTACCCCTATCAGCCACCACTGGCTGGCAATCCAGTTATTATGGACCCAGATGCCAGCTCTCTGATTAACCTGACCTTGAATGGCTCGCTTCGCGTCATTGCCGATGATGGCCCGGATGTGAATGACATGCCTTATTTCAGGCAATTGTTAAGCGATGCTGAAATCGCGGATGTCGTTACTTATATCCGTTCTGCCTGGGGCCACAGTGCCAGTGCTGTGAGCACGGAACAGGTCAGTGAAGTCCGCGAAGCCACAGATCCAACGAGAAATGACGATATCTTTGTGCTGCGTATGAAGTAAAACCTGGCGGAAACGACAGCAATAAAAAGAGCCGGCTAGCCGGCTCTTTTTTTGCGTGTTAAAACATGCAGGGGACAAGAACCAACTGATTAATTACGGTGTCCTAAAGGAACTACTGATTAAGTTATTATTCATCAATAGACCATCAGTATGGTCCCAAGATGTACATGACTCTTACTTTACCATTGGAGCTGCTATGACCCCTCGATTCGCTGTGATACCTATACTTATACCCGTTCTTGCGCTTTCCCTATTATGGTCAGTATCTGCTTCTGCCCAAAATAATTTCAACCTGAGTGAGCTTGCTGAGGGTGAACTCATACTTAACCTGAATGCCAATGAGCAGGTAAGCGTTGAACAGGATACCCTGAATGTGAGCATGCAATATTCGGTGCAGGGACGTGACAGTACGGCACTGCAAAATGAAGTCAACCAGGCTATCCGACAAGCCCGGAACATCCTGGAAGCAACAGATAATATAGACTACTCCATCCAGCAATATCATGTTTATAACATTCAGCCTCCACGCCAAACCAGAAATGACATCAATAATCCGTCATGGCGGGCACAACAAAATATCCAGATGCAAAGCATGAACAGCGAAGCGCTGTTGGTTGTGACTGCCAGACTGCAGCAAGCTGGACTGACAGTGAACAACATGAATTACAGCCTTTCCGATGGTAAATATCAGGAGGTAGCAGACTCCTTGCTGGATGCTGCCTTGTTGAAGCTGCAAACGCGGGCCGATCGGGTTGCCAGTGTTCTGGGCAAATCAGAGGCCGCGCTGGTGGAAGTAAATATCAATGGCAGCCAGAATTTCTTTGGCCCCCGGGTTGCAATGGCCGAGATGAGATCTTTAGACAGCAGCGCTGCTATGGCTGTCCCCGTGGCTGAACCAGGTTCTACCCAGGTCAATATCACCGTTAGCGCCCGTGCCAAACTCTCTCCCTGACACGCTCCAGGCATGATGCTTACTGCAAACTATTACCTCGCGCAGGATGTCCGGGAACTGGATCGCCTGGCGATAGAGGAACATGGCATTCCCGGCTTCACTCTGATGCAGCGTGCAGGACAGGCAGCATTTCAAGCCACAATGCAAAAATGGCCTGACACTACTGCGCTTTGCTGTTTTTGCGGAGGTGGTAACAATGGCGGCGATGGCTATGTCATTGCAGCACTGGCAGCAGCTACAGGCCTTAAAGCCACCGTCGTTACTGTGGGCGATCCTGATAAACTTGGCGGTGATGCCAAACAGGCCTTGAAACAAGCCGAACAGGAAAACGTAAGCTTTATCTCCTTCGAAACTTTTTACACCGACCCACCCGAATTAACTGATACCACTGTTCTGATAGATGCCATGCTGGGCACAGGATTGAGCGGAGAGGTGAAAGGCAAAACTCTTGAAGCAATCGAATGGATTAATGCGTCGCCCTGCCCGGTACTGTCAGTTGATATCCCTTCAGGGCTTTGCAGCGATATAGGGAAAATTCTGGGACATGCCGTCAAGGCAGATCTTACGGTAACTTTTATTGGCCGCAAATTGGGCCAGGTGATTGGTCAGGGACCGACCTGGTGTGGAGAACTGGTTTTTGATGATCTTGGCGTGCCCGGGGAAATCTTTGAGCAGGTTTCCCCGGTTACGCCGAAATCATTAGATCAGAGTTGATCAAAAAGAAGCTTACAGACCCTCGGTCTTTTGAAAGAAGGGCTCGCCGTAATCATCATGCAGGTCCAACAGGAATTGGTTGTTTTCCTGGCAAACATAATCCTGTAATTCCTGCCCGTCATTCCAGTTAATATCCCAGGCAACTCTCCAGGGCTCTGTATACGTGCCTGGATCATCGATTACAGCTTCGTAATGAAGTACTTCCTTGAAGGGACGGGTAATATATTCGATGGTATGCAGCTGTTCAGTTTTTGGATGACCATTGTAGTCAATCCAGGTTTTTTCATTGTAACCAACGGTATCAACTACCAGGGTGTCACCTTCCCAATGACCAACTGAATGGCCGAAATAGGAGAGGTTCAACTCATCATATGGCGGATGTTCGCGTCCATCCATATGGATTTCACGCCAGACGTGACCACCACCTTCAAAAATAATAATAATTCTGTCGCCGTCCTGGATGATTTCTGCAGGATAGGGTGTACCCATGGAACGGGGGCCACCGGGTGGCAAGCAGAAACCTTCTGGATCATATTTCACCAGATTGGAGCGATTATAGGCCCACATAGCTTGAGCCCATGGCTGGAACGGTGGTCGATCACCTGCCTCAAAATCTCTATCTACCATTCTTTGGGCGATATTGGTGACATAGGGCAAATTCCAGACGCCCAGGCCTCCTAAATCTACAGTCCCATCCGGTAGGCGTGGAGTCGGTGTTCTAGGGCCATCGTCACCACCACGCTGGGCTGAAACTAAGGCACTGGCCAATAACATACCAGCCAATACAGTTATGGATATCAGTTTTTTCATTGCTTTCCCCTTGTTAATAATACGTGAAATTCTGTTCTAGAAAGAATTCTGTTTTTGTGTGTGTTATTTATTCCCAACGGCCCAATGTAGAACCATCTGCAAACCTGGCGCCTACAAAGAGACCGCCTGGAGAGCCGTCTTTCATTGGTCGGGTCTTGATAGTGACATCTGCACCCGCCGGGAATGTAGACGGACGGACACCTTGCCGCCCAAGTTGGTTGGGACTACCCCATTCTATACTCCATTCCACCAGATTGCCTTTCTCGTCTGCCACATTAACCTGAATCCAGGAATGTGGATTGGTGAATTGAAACTCTTCAATCGTTCCGGTTAATTCAACAACTCGTTGCTCTTCAAACATGGCATTGGAATGATGCGAATAGGCAGAGTAACTGAGTACACTGCATGCAAGAGTAACTATTATTAACAATCTATTTTTAATGTTTATTTTCATGTCGTTATTCTCCTGAAATTATTGACCAGGATTCAGGTCCATGATCTGCCCGTCAGGTCCTATGGTGTAGGTCCAGCCAGTATTCGGGTCAATGGGATTTCGGTTGTTTTCGTTGCAGGCATAATCAAAAACCCGCGTTCCTTCCGGCATTTTTCGGTATTGCTTGGTCACAACCCACGGAGCCGACAGAGCTTTGGCATCTTCAATAGTCATTTGCGCAACCATCATACCTTCGTCATTAATACCCATACGTGTAACTATATGTGCAGCATCACTGAGCATAAGGCCGGTTCGGTCGATAATGGTATTGCCACTTTCGGAACTATGCAGGCTCAGCGTATCAAAAACCAGAGTATCTCCTTCCCAGTGACCTACTGAACTGCCCGTGTGCGTTGGCCACAGGTCTTCGGCTGGAGGCTGGCTACGACCATCAGTGTAAATACGCATAAGATTGGGTCCGTTTTCCGCAATAATCCAGACCTGTTTATCCGTCACCGCAAATTCGTAGACATCAGGCAGATTCATGATGCGCGGAAATCCGGTTGGAATGCCACAATAGGAATTGGGGTCGGGAAATACACCAGCATCTCTCAAGGCCAGGTTAGCCAGGTATTTTTCTTCATATTCAGGGGTATAGGGGGGATGTGATCTAACCCCCGGGGTAGTGGATCCACCCTGCCCTGTCTGCGTGGCACGGTCAAAAACAGTACCCCCGATCATGGCCCAGACACCACTCCAGTCGGGCACTTCCTGAGCCACAGCAGGCTGTCCCAAAAGGCAGCTGCTTCCCAGAAAAATCATGATAATTCGGCTTATAAATTGCCTGAACACGTCTCACCTATAATTTTGTTTGTTTACAGTCTTTCGTTTTATATCACTGGCATTTATAGTGAGTAAAGTAGCACATTCGACTTCCTTCAAACTTCCGCATTCAGCACCAGCTGAATATAGTTATCAACCCGCCGGTCCAGGATATCCAGGGGCAGAGCGCCACCACTTAGAACCACGTCATGAAACGCCCTGATATCGAACTCTTCACCCAGAGCCAAACGGGCCCTTTCCCGTAATTCCATGAATTTCAGCATCCCGATCTTGTAACTGGTGGCCTGTCCCGGAATCACCAGATAGCGGTTAATTTCAGCAACAATGGATTCAATCGGGGCCAGGGAATGCGCGGCAAAATAATTGACGGCTTCTTCCTTGGTCCAGCCCATGGCATGCATGCCGGTGTCCACCACCAGGCGTACGCCGCGCCAGATTTCATTCGACAACCTGCCCAGGTTGGAATAAGGGTCCTGGTAAGCACCCATTTCCCAGGCCAGCTTTTCTGTGTATAGCGCCCAGCCTTCGACAAAAGCGTTGTACCCGGTCTGGCGACGGAATTCAGGAATGGTTTCCAGCTCCAGAGCAATGGCAATCTGCATATGGTGACCTGGCAGGCCTTCATGATAAGCCGTGGATTCCATTTCGTAGCTTGGGTTGGCATTCATATCGGACATGTGGACATAGTAGACACCGGGTGTTTGTCCATCCGGGCTGCTTTGAAAATAGTGAGCCGGTGCACCATCCTGTTCGCGGAAGGCTTCGACCCGTTTCACTTCCAGGTCTGCCTTGGGCAGGATGCCAAAATATTCCGGCAACTTTTCCCGGATTTCGTCGTAGTAGGCATTGGTATCATCCAGATAGTCCTGTCTGCCCTCGTCCGTATTGGGATAATAAAACTGCGGATCTGAACTGACGAAGTCCAGAAATTCCAGCATCTCACCTGCAAATCCCACCTCTTCCTTGACCGCTTCCATTTCCGCCATCAGTCTGTCGACTTCGTCGAGACCAATCTGGTGAATTTCCTCTGCGGTCAGATCCGTGGTGGTGAAAAAGGACAATAACTGGTTGTAATACTCTGTGCCCTGCGGCAGCGCCCATATCCCTCTTGGTTCAGTATCTGTATTGGCGATATCCTGTGTCAGCCAGGCAATGATCTCCTCGTAAATGGGCTGATAGCTTTCCAGCAAGGCTTCACGCACCGCCTCAGTAAGCATTGTTGCAATTGCTGCATCTATTTCACCGGCTTCCTCAAGAGTTGCAATCTTGGTCATGGCATCAGCCCAGATGGCAGAGTCATTTTCCACTTCGCCACCAAAGGGTTCACCACTGATAATCTTTCTGGCTTCATCAATAACTATTTCATAGGCAAAACGTGGCGCTCTGACACCACGTTCTGCATTGCTTCTGGCTTTCTCCAGCTCCTGCCCAAGCGCCCTGTCGACTTCGGCAAGTCTGGCGATGTAGGCCTGCATGTCACCAAGATTATCTACCTTGTGGTAATTGATCATGATTGTTGGAAACAGCGAATGGGTACCATTCATTTGTTCAAAGATATAAAACTGACTGGCAAAATCCTGAAGGCCGCGGTTGCGCTCATACATATAAATCCAGGTATCCCAGGACGTTTTTGCCTCCAGGTCCAGCGCTTCATAGGAGAAACCTGCTTCCATTTCCTCAATAGTTGCGGCATGCCAGGCCAGTTGCGCCTCTGTGGCTTCAAGACTGAACTGGTCCAGTTCGTCATACTGCTCCTTCCTGTTAAGGGTTGTCAGTTCCATTGGACTAAAGGCCAGCCTTTCCTCGTTTTTTTCGGCAAACCACAGGTTCAGGCGCTGCGTTTCATTGAGCTGAGATGCAGATGCTGACAGGTTTTCTGCTGACCGGGGGTTTTCAGCATTACAGGAAGCTAACAACAAGGTAGCAAAACAAAAGGCCCAGAATTTCATGCATTGATCCTTGATTGGTAAGGGAAACGGGCCATTGAGCATACTCCAGGCGACCCTGGAATTACCAATTTTTCAGGCAGGTTTCAATTACAGGTGTCAGGGGAAATACCAGACAGAATGCTATTTTATTCCTCAACAAAGGCCCGGGCTGAATCCAGGTCACAGGCTTCATTACTGCCACTGAACATCGGGCCGGTATTCCCGGGTATAGGTTCCGGAGACTGGTTCGGCCAGGTATTCCGTATCAGTTAAGGTAAATGCACAGGTAGCTGTGCTACCCCCATACCTTTTGATCAGCCCCTTGAATGATGTGCGCTTTTGGCTGCATCTGGAAACTCAAAATTGTCTATTACTTTGACGATAGCCTCCCACAACTTCTATAGTTTGTAGTCTGATCTTGAACTCCCTTATAGTTACCTCTGGATTTTCACGAAAAAATTGCTTAACCCATGAGTAGCCCGGTAAACGACACCGATAGCACAACGCAACCAGATGTAAACCACCGGAGAGAATTAACCTTCAGAGTAGTTGTGCTCGGCATAGTGTTGGCTATCGTCATGGGTGCTGCCAATGTGTATGTCGGGCTTAAAGCCGGAATGACAGTATCGGCCTCTATCCCATCGGCAGTTATGGCGATGCTTTTGTTCAAATTATTTTTCAGGAACTCAAGTATTCTGGAAGCGAATCAGGTGCAAACTTGTGCTTCTGCAGGAGAGTCTCTTGCAGCCGGAATAATCTTCACAATGCCAGCTTTGGTTTTGATTGGTTTCTGGGATTCCTTTGACTTCTGGTCTGTAACAATCATTGCTCTCACAGGTGGTTTGCTTGGCATCCTTTTCATGATTCCCATGCGTAAAGTCTTTATTCTAAATAATGATGAATTGGCCTACCCGGAAGGCGTCGCCTGTGCTGCAGTGCTGGAAGCCGGGGATGAGAAAAGCCATGATGATGAAGGGCGTAACCTTCTTTTCGGAGGCATATTGGGAGCAATAGTTGCTCTTGCCACCAAACTGTTCGGCATTATCACTGGCACTTTGGAGGTGGCAACGGTACTCGGCTCTCGCATTTTCTATTTTGGTGGAGACCTCTCCCCCATGTTGATTGCAATCGGATTTATTGTTCGACTCAATGTTGCTGTTCTGGTTTTTATAGGTGGCGCGCTTTCCTGGCTAATCGCCATCCCATTGCTTGGAGGAGCAGAACAATTTCCTGTGGCCCTGGATGGGGCCTATGAAATATGGAGTTCACAAATACGTTATATTGGAGTGGGTGCCATGGTTGTCGGTGGCTTCAGTTCACTTTTCTCCGTAAGACATGGACTTGTCTCCGCGGTAAAAGAACTGATTAACAACCTGACCAGCGGTGTATTGCTGGAAGACGATACCCAACGTGATATACCGACCTGGGCGATCATCAGCCTGGGTATTGGCTGCATAATCGTGCTGACGCTCGTCAACTATCGATTTACCGGTGGATTGGGTATTACGCTGCTCGCGACCATTGTGATGATGGTCATGGGTTTCTTTTTCACTGCCGTGGCAAGTTACATAGTTGGATTGGTGGGCAACTCCAATAGCCCGGTCTCCGGAATGACAATCACTGCAGTTTTGGTCGCAGACGGAATGTTGTGGTTGTTTAACTATTCAGGGACGGAGGCCATGGTGGCCACCCTTGGTATCGCCGCCATCGTCTGCTGTGTTGCTGCTACAAGCGGTGATGTGTGCAATGATTTGAAGACTGGCTCCCTGGTAGGCGCGGCGCCTTTCAGACAGCAAATAATGCAGATAGCAGGTGTCTTTGTTGCTGCTTTTGTAATGGCACCGGTACTGAATTTGTTGCATAACAATATTGCAGGCGGCATTGGTGGCCGTGAACTATCTGCTCCTCAAGCGAGCCTGTTTGCATCACTGGCAAGCGGTTTCTCGGGTGAAACGGCATTGCCCTGGGACATGATTGCCTACGGCGCTCTTGCAGGTCTGTTAGTCCTTATCGTTGATTGGCAACTGTGAGTGCGGGGCAAAAAATTCAGAGCCCATTTAATGCCCATCGCCGTAGGCATGTACTTGCCTTTTGGTCTGGCAACTCCGATCCTGATTGGAGGCTTAATCGCCCATTACCATTCTAAAGACAAGCCAACTAATGTACATGATCATGTGCTCCATCGAGGGATACTTTTTTCCTCGGGTGTAATTGCAGGGGAAGCGCTCATGTCGGTAGGACTTGCTTGTGTTGCCGCACTTGGATTCCAGTCCTTGGATCTGACTTTATCGAATGATCTGATAACAATTATTTCTATCTTTGCAGCAGTTGTTGTGGTGATGTGCTTTGTAGTAATTACCCGCCCGCCAAACTAGGAAATCAAGCAGTCAGAGTTCTTGATCACTAATTTCCTTACCAGAATGACTTACCTAATTGTTTTCAATATATATAACAACGCAAAGCAATTAATCGAATTATGAAGCACTCACGTATCTTAATTCCCTGGAAAAATTGGTGGGTCTGGGTGGACTCGAACCACCGACCTCATCCTTATCAGGGATGCGCTCTAACCACCTGAGCTACAGACCCAAATTTCCTCAAAGGAACATCACTAAAATTGAGAACGCGCATTATACTTATTAAGGTACTTCAGACAAGTAGTATCACTTGATAAAGGAAAACTGCTGCACAAAAGGACTATATTTCCTGAGCAGACGATACCCCAACAAGACCAACACCAATCCCCCATACAACACCGCATCAAAATAGCTGGATCGGACTATCCATATTACGTGCAACACAGCCAGGATGGAGACGGCATAGGTCAGGCGATGCAGTTTTTTCCAGTTGCGGCCCAGTTTACGTTGGGCGGCATTAAACGATGTAGCCGCCAGTGGTGTCAGCAGCAGAAAGGCAACAAAACCTATGGTGATAAAGGGCCGCTCGGCAATCTCAATCCCGATATTGCCCCACTGCCAGCCCAGCAAAAACCAGAGAAAAACCAGCAGGTGCAGGCAGACATAGAAATAGGCATACAGACCTATCATGCGACGAAAACGAAACAGGGAAGGCAAATTAAACAGGTACCTGAGAGGCGAAATCGCCAGCGAGGCAATCAACAGGCGAATGGCCCATTCCCCGGTTTCCAACGACAGGTACTGGGCAGGATCGGGACCCAACAGGTTTTCACCCCCGTTAAAGGCCAGATAGACGGCATAGATGAGGTATGCAGCCGGTAGCAGGCACAGGATAAAAATTACGGGTTTAATCAGGTTTTTCAGCATGGTGATAAAGGATAATGGATAAAAGATAAAGGTCACAAATCAGGAAAATTCCCGGTTCCTGACCTTTATCTTTTATCCTTTATCTTGTATCCGCTTTAATAATTCCTGCGCAAGTCCATCCCCGTATAAAGACTGGCCACTTCATCCGCATACCCGTTGAACATCTGCGTATCAATGCGATTGGGCATGAACAGGCTGGTGGGCAGACGTCTTTCACTGGCCTGGCTCCAGCGCGGATGGCTGACCTGGGGATTCACATTGGCGTAAAACCCGTATTCGCTGGGTTGTAGATCATTCCAGGTGTTGTTGGGCATGGTTCGGGTGAAGCTGATACGGACAATAGATTTGATGCTCTTGAAACCGTACTTCCATGGCACTATCAGGCGTAACGGTGCCCCATTCTGCGCCGGTAGAATGTCATCATAAAGGCCTGTCGCCATAATGGTCAGGGGATGCATGGCTTCATCCATGCGCAAACCTTCCTGGTAAGGCCAGTCGATTGTGGCAAAGCTTGATCGCTGACCTGGCATCTGCTCCCTGTCCCTCAACGTTTCGAAAGCCACGTAATTGGCATTGCCATTGGGGTCAAAACGCTTGAGCAAATCCCCCAAAGAAAAACCTACCCATGGGATGACCATGGACCAGGCTTCCACGCAGCGCAGACGATAGATTCTCTCTTCAAAGGTATGGGGCTTGAGGATATCTTCCAGGGTATAGTTCCCTGGCTTTCCACACTCCCCGTCAACTGCCACGGTCCAGGGCTCAATATTGAAATCCCGGGCATTATTGGCAGGGTCACTCTTCCCGGTGCCGAATTCATAAAAATTGTTGTAGGTGGTCACATCCCCGAAAGGTGTGAGCTCTTCATCAGTATTATAGGGACCCGTAGCCGGGGCATCGGTGCGGTTAGCGGCTTTTTCCACCAGCCAATCCGGTTTCGAGGCCAGATTAATACCCGCTGGCGCCCTTGCAAACAAGGCATCCCCGGTTTGCGCGCTGGCTGCGGGTGCTATCAGGCTGGCCCCGGCTGCACCCAATGCCACATTGGCTGAGGTTTTAAGAAATTTTCTGCGATCTTTGTATACCGCTTCCGGGGTAATTTCAGAGGAAGGAATTTCTTTTCGCGTTTTAATAATCATGAGATTTGACCGACTATTGTTAAATATTGAATGTTGTTTAATAACACTATGGACCGGAAAATACCAAAAAATTTCCCTGGATAAAATTATTCCGTCTTTTCTTCTACCATTTCTGCTGTGCTGTTTTCGTCACCTGGTGCGCTTTCGGTTGCTTCAGTTTCAATAGGTGATTTCTTCAGTAATTTTTCCCGTCTTGCATACACTGCCATGACCGGGCCTGAACCGGCATACATAATTGCCATGGTAAAGAGCATGATAGGCGGATCCCAGGAAACCACAACAAAGAAGAGAACTACAAGAATCATCACTATAAAAGGCACCCGGTTTCTCATATCCAGGTCCTTGAAACTGTAATAACGGATATTAACCACCATCAAGGCTGCTGCTGTGAAGGTAACCAAAGCGGCAAGCAAGGCAATGAGTCCTGTGACTTCTACCTGGTTTTCAAACAGTGCCCAGACCATAAAAACCACAAGTCCTGCCGCCGAAGGGCTGGCCAGACCAACAAAGAAACGTTTATCGGTTGTCCCTAACTGAACATTAAACCGGGCCAGGCGCAGTGCTGCGCAAGCCACATAAATAAAACAGACAGTCCAACCAGCTTTGCCCAGACTGGAAAGCGCCCAACTGAAACAAAGTAAAGCTGGTGCCATGCCAAAAGCGACCAGGTCAGACAGGGAATCGTATTCAGCGCCAAAAGCGCTTTGGGTATTGGTCAGTCTGGCTACCCTGCCATCAAGTGTATCCAGGACCATGGCGACAATGATTGCGACGCAGGCATTGCGAAAATCACCATCCATCCCGGCGATAACGGCATAGAAGCCGGCAAACATAGCACCAGTGGTCAGCAAATTAGGCAGCAGGTAAATGCCCCTGCGGCGAACTTTTCGCCCTCCTTCGGAAACCACTTCCTCATGGTCATCTATGAGGAGAATGGATTCACTGACGGCTTCGGCATCGTCAAGCTCGTTATCTATATCGTCGCTCATGAAGGGTGTTGCACCTGTAAGTAATCAATGGACTGGCGATTATAGCGGCTAAAACCCATTAATTGGGTAAATACACCCGATTTAGCCCGAATTGAGAGGGGTTTTAATTTACGCACAAGCCATTTTTGCTTACTATTGCCGCCCTGAATTTAAGCAACTACCAACCATCGGAGTTTTAAATGAATTATTTCAACACCCTTCCCTTGCGGCTGCAGTTGGAAGAGCTTGGGAAGTGTCGCTTCATGGATTCATCAGAGTTCACGAGCGGTGTGGAAAAACTGAAGGGCAAGAAAGTTGTCATCCTCGGCTGTGGCGCCCAGGGCCTGAATCAGGGTCTGAACATGCGTGACAGTGGCCTGGACATCAGCTACGCCCTGCGCGAGGCCGCCATCAAGGAAAAAAGACAATCCTGGGTGAACGCAAGTGACAACAGTTTTAATGTCGGCACCATTGAAGACCTGGTCCCTACTGCCGACCTGGTTCTGAACCTGACACCTGATAAACAGCACACGCCGGTGATTGAACAGGTAATGCCTCTGATGAAACAAGGTGCCTGCCTGGCCTATTCACACGGTTTTAATATCGTTGAAGAAGGTATGCAAATTCGTGACGACCTGACCGTGATCATGGTTGCACCTAAATGTCCCGGCACGGAAGTGCGTGAGGAATACAAGCGTGGCTTCGGTGTACCGACACTGATAGCTGTGCATCGTGAAAACGACCCCAATGGCGATGGGCTTGAAATTGCCAAGGCTTATGCAGCAGGTACTGGCGGACATCGTGCCGGTGTCCTGGAGTCCTCTTTCATAGCCGAAGTGAAATCCGACCTGATGGGCGAACAAACCATTTTATGTGGCATGTTACAGACTGGATCCATCCTGGCTTATGAGCATATGTTGGCAAAAGGGATAGATTCTGCCTATGCCTCCAAATTAATACAGTTCGGTTGGGAAACGGTCTCAGAAGGCCTGAAACAGGGCGGTATCACCAATATGATGGATCGCCTGTCCAATCCGGCCAAGCTGAAAGCCAATGAAGTCAGCGAATCCCTGAAAACCATCCTGCGTCCTCTCTTTGAAAAGCATATGGATGACATCATGGAAGGCACCTTTTCTTCCGGCATGATGGAAGACTGGGCCAACAATGATGCCAAACTGTTAGGTTGGCGCGAAGATACCGGAAAAACAGCTTTTGAAATGTCCTCCCCTGACGGTGCTCCGGAAATCAGTGAACAGGAATACTATGACAATGGCATCCTCATGGTTGCCATGATCAAGGCCGGTGTTGAACTGTGTTTTGAAACCCTTACTGCAGCAGGTGTTATCGCCGAGTCTGCCTATTACGAATCACTGCACGAAGTACCACTGATTGCCAACCTGATTGGACGCAAGAAGTTGTATGAAATGAATGCAGTAATCTCTGATACAGCTGAATATGGTTGCTACCTGTTCTCCCACGCCGCAGTACCCATGCTGAAAGATTTCATGGCCAGCATTGATACTGATGTGATCGGTAAAGGGGTCGATGCCAAAGATAATGGCGTAGATGACCGGGAGCTGATTGAAGTAAACGCAGCCATCAGGAACCATCCGATAGAAGCTGTTGGCCAGGTTCTGCGAGGGCATATGACGGCTATGAAGAAAGTTGTCTAGCGAAAAAAAAGCCGGGCAAAGCCCGGCTTTTTTGTAGTCGCAAGTCTCAAGGTACGACCCGTTGACCTAATCGAAACATATTGGGTCAAGTCAGATCGGAAAGAGAATAAATTACCAAATTTTTTTAAAATCTCTTTCTTCAGTAAATCTAAAGGCCCAAACTAATACGAGTATAAATCCAATAGCCAGACGAGTCGTACCTTATGACTTGCGACTTGTGACTTGTGGCTGTCAAAGACTCAGCACTTTCTCCCCTCTCGAAACTCCCGACGCCCCAGTTCTCGCCACTTCCAGTATAGTCGTGCCTGTCAAAGCCTGAAGAAAACCATCAAGCTTTTCGCTGGTGCCGGTCATCTGGATTGTGTACATGGTTGGGGTGATATCCACCACATCGCCGCGAAAAATATCGGCGATGCGTTTTACTTCAGCGCGCTGGGCGCCGGTTGCCTTGACCTTGATCAGCATCAGTTCACGTTCTATGTGACTGCCTTCTGTCAGGTCCACCAGTTTGGCAACATCTACAACCTTGTTCAGGTGTTTGATAATTTGCTCAATCTTGCGGTCATCACCAATGGTAGTCATCGTTAAACGCGACAAGGTGGGATCATCAGTTGGCGCTACTGTCAGCGAGTTGATGTTGTAATTGCGCTGCGAGAACAGGCCAACAACACGGGACAAGGCACCAGGCTGGTTTTCCATCAATACAGATACGATGCGTCTCATGTTAAGTCCTCTCCGTCTTGCTTAAAAACATTTCACTCATTGATCCGCCCTTGATCGCCATTGGATAAACGTGTTCATTGGGATCAACAGCAACATCAATGAAAACCAGCTTGTCTTTCATGGCCATGGCTTCATTCATCTTGTCCTGCAGCTCGCTGAATTTTTCAATCCGCACGCCGGCATGACCATAAGCTTCTGCCAATGCGACAAAATCAGGTAATGAATCGGCATACGTACTTTGCGAGTGACGACCGCCATACTGCATATCCTGCCACTGTTTCACCATGCCAAGCGCTTCGTTGTTCACGTTGACAATTTTGATCGGTAATGCACATTGGTTGCAGGTAGCCAGTTCCTGGATATTCATCTGGATACTGCCTTCACCGGTAACACAGGCAACGACTGCCTCCGGAAATGCCAGTTGCACACCCATGGCAGCAGGCAAACCAAAGCCCATCGTGCCCAGACCACCGGAGTTGATCCAGCGTCGTGGCAGGTCAAAGTGGTAATACTGGGCAGCAAACATCTGGTGTTGCCCCACATCCGAAGTGATATAGGCTTCACCATTAGTGGCTTTATACAAGGCCTGGATTACTTGCTGCGGCTTGATCACATCACCTTCAGCAGGTGTAACCGCAAGACTCTGACGCTCACGCCAATGCTCAATTTTCTTCCACCAGGTGGCCAGTGCCTCCTGGTTAATCTTAACTTTCGAGGCATCAACAGCTTCCAGCATTTCAGTCAAAACTGGCGCCACGGGTCCCACAATAGGTACATGGGCAGTGACTGTTTTGGAGATAGACGCCGGATCAATATCTATATGCAGGATAGTGGCATCCGGACAGAATTTGGATACATCCGAATTGGTTACCCGATCATCAAAGCGGGCGCCAACAGCCAGTATGACGTCTGACTCATGCATGGCCATGTTGGCTTCATAGGTGCCATGCATGCCAAGCATGCCAACAAACTGTTTGTCTGTTGCAGGATAGGCACCCAGCCCCATCAGGGTATTAGTCACCGGATAGCCAAGTTTTTGCGCCAATTTGGTAAGAATAGTCGACCCATCTCCCTGAACCACACCGCCGCCGGCATAAATAATTGGCTTTTTGGCGCTCATGAGAATTTCCACGGCTTTCTTGATTTGCCCGGAATGCCCTTTTGTCGGCGGGCTATAGGAACGAATTTTTACTGTTTCCGGGTATTCATAGGGAAAGGTCTCACCAGGATCAGTGACGTCTTTTGGTATGTCGACAACAACAGGTCCCGGTCTGCCCGTGGTGGCAATATGAAAAGCCTGCTTTATAACCATGGGGATGTCTTCAGCCTTTTGCACCATGAAGCTGTGTTTCACTACAGGGCGGGAAACGCCGATCATGTCAGTTTCCTGAAAGGCATCAGAGCCAATGGCATCACGAGTCACCTGCCCTGAAATAACAACCATGGGAATGGAATCCATGAAGGCAGTGGCAATACCAGTGATGGCATTGGTAGCACCAGGTCCGGAAGTCACCAGCACAACACCTGGCCTGCCGGTTGCCCTGGCATAACCATCGGCAGCATGGGTTGCAGCCTGTTCGTGACGTACCAATATGTGTTCCACCTTGTCCTGATTGAATATCGCATCATAGATATGCAAGGCGGCTCCACCCGGGTAGCCGAAAATCAAATCAACACCTTCATCATGCAAGGCACGAATCAGCATGTCTCCACCGGAAAGCATTTCCACAGTTTTGTCCTCGTTACTGGCTCCTGGAATATCCAGGATCACTAAAAATAATTGACAGCATTACCTGAATGCTGTCAGAGAAGAACACAAGATGGGCCACAACATGGCTTTTTACTTGTATCTTTTATCTTGTATCTGTCTTTAAGCCAGGTTCGGGTTGAACCAGTAGAGGTCCAGCACGAGATAAGTGCTGGTAGCTTCACTATTTCTGAACCCGTTCCAAGTTCAGTTAGTCAGTAAAGCTGGTCTCTGGGGGTCAACCAACATCCATTTAGGATCGATTGGTCCTGGCGGCTGTACATGGGATCTCCAGTCAGCCCGTCCACCACACAGACCGTTTTGCCAGGCAAAGCGGTCTGAGTCGCGCACTTTATGGGAATCCGGGGTTAAATGTCAAGTTGGCAGGTCAGGGTTTTATGCCCAGGGACCGCAGAAAGTCGTCTTCATGGGCATCGATAACTTTCTGATAAAAAGAGGCAAACATGGCTTTTATCAAGGCAACCGCCGGAAATATACCCACAACAAAAAGAATCAGTCCAAAGATGCACAGGAAGGCTGCAATAAGGCCCATCAGGATAACCTGGGGCCAGAAATCACGCATCAATTCCCAACTGCCTTTCAACGCCTGTTTCGGGGCCAGACCCTTATCCATCACCAGGTAGCTGGCAAGTACCAATCTGCAGGCTATGTAAATACCAGGCAGTATCAGGCAGATAAAACCAAGGATGACCAGGACAACAATCATCAGGTTGGCCAGAACTATATCTATAAACAGTTCTTTCGAGCTGAAGCCCTCAGTGATATCCGCAACCTCAAAATCCTCGCCCCTGTTGCCCCTGACGAACAGGAGCTGCCCGCCGAAATCAAACACAGGTTTAATAAAAACAGCGACGATGAAACTGATGAAACCCCCAGAGACTGGACTGATGAAAAACGCGTGTCCACCATCCATCCCCTGCCGAACGGCAGATGAGTTACCAAAGGATTCAAGGATAGAGATGATTATTACTACAAGGATGAAGGGCCAGAAATTTTCTTTTAGATTTCTAACTCCTTCATCCAGACAGGAACCAACTGAAATTGTGGGATGCATGAAATTTCCTTTAACAACCTGCTAATTGCCAGCTATGCGCTCTGCTTCTTCCAGCAGTCGCAACACATTCCCACTCCACAACCTGGCGATATTGTCCTCGGTATATTCACGCCTGACAAGTTCCAGGGTGACATTGAAAGTTTCAAGGGCATTGTTCCAGCCTTCTATGCCCCCACCACCACCAAAATCCGAAGAAATACCGACGTGATCAATACCAATCAAATCCACGGCGTAATCAATGTGATCAACGAATAGTTCGACGTTGGCATTGCCGCCTTCTCGCACATAAGGATCAAAGGCAACGATCTGGATGACCCCGCCATTTTCTTTTAACGCCAGCAGCTGTTCATCATTCATATTGCGCGGATGATCCGCCACTGCAGTTACACTGGAATGTGAGGCAATGACAGGCGCTCTTGAATGTCGCGTCGCATCCAGCATGGTCTGGCGTGACACATGACTGATATCCACCAGGATGCCCAGCCTGTTCAACTCTTCCACCACCTGGTAACCAAAGTCACTCAGGCCTCCGTTATCTTCTGCACCGACATCACCAAACTGCGGCCTCGGCTGTGCTGAATCACCTATATCGTTGTGGCCGTTGTGAACCAGGGTCATATAGCGGGCACCACGATTGCGAAAATCTTCCAGCAGCGACAAATCCTTGCCAATAACAAAACCGTTTTCAATCCCGATCAGAGCCACCAGTTTGCCCTGGGCATGCAGCGCTCTGGCTTCTGCTGCGGTATCCGCAAGACCAATACGGTCCGGATACATATATTCGGTCATACGATGAATCGCATCGAACTTGGCGACAGCATCAGCGGTAGCATTGCGATAATTTTCTTCGGTGCGTTCCTGCTGCCCCACATAGACAATAAAAAAAGCAGAATCCAGTCCGCCCGCTTCCATACTGTCCAGAGTCACCTGCGCTTCGGCTTTAGCCGGATCATGTTCTCTGGTAGCAAAGTTGAACGGGATATCAACGTGCGTATCCAGAGTCATGACGCGGTCATGGATGCCGCGTGCGCGAGCCACCAAGTCTTCTTCATTGGCAGCAAGAAGAGATAAAGGAAAAAGGATAAAGGATAAAAGCAGACAGTTATTAAGAATTTTCATAGCAATGGGGATTTTTAAAATGTAATTAAAGATGGGGGTTTACTTACCTACAATATTATCAGATTGTTCCAGGAATATTTTGCAATGTAGCAATTCTCAAGCGCGAAGTAATTTTTCCGCCAGACAAGGCGCTTGTGCACGCAGGGAACGGAGTGTACACGCCAGTACACGACTGACCGAGTACACAAGCAACGCCGTATGGCGGGAAAAGGACAAGTGCCCTCAGGCCGTTAATGAGTCATCGAGTAGATGACGTAGTTTACGGCAAATCTGTAAGCCAAAGCGGTCATGGGTTCGGGGTAGCCAGGGGTATCCGCATGCTCCCAGGCATCACCCAGATCCATATTGTGGTTGATAGCCACAACCAACCTGCCCTGGTTATCGTAAACACCACGCCAATGAGGCTCATACCCATCCTGCTCATAAGTCACACCACGGTAATAGGCGCCTAATCCAGGAATTTGCACTTTGGAATCAAGATCATAAAGCACATGAAAGACTTCATCGTCATCGGGAATATCAAGGATCGGTTTTTCAGGAAAAACTCGCTTCATACCGACTTCAAACTGGTTCCACTCATAGGATCCATGAAAATCATCCACCATCAGGAAGCCACCACGCAGCAGGTATTCGCGTAATTTTGCTGCCTCTTCCATATTCAGGTCCCAACGCCCTACTTCCACACCATAGAGCCAGGGATAATCAAACACAGTATCATCAGCAAGATTGATGCGCTCGCCACCTTCGCCGTTATACAAAGCCACCCTGGTAACATCGACGTTTGTTAAGCGATCTATGCCTTCGGTAAGAAAGTGCTCAGCTTCAGGCCAGTCAGTTGTCCAGGAACCCCGGCCAAAACCGCCACGACCACGGCCGCCCATACCACTGCCGCCGTACTGAAGTCGGGCGAAGTGGAATTCCGAACCATCAATATCTGCCTGCACATTGCCACTAAAACCGGGGTTTATAACCATGGATCCGGCCCGTTGAGCTACAACTGACTGGTGTAACAGCACTGCAGAAGCCACCAGTACAAGCTGGATAAGGGTTTTGGAAAGGCGTTTAAAAGTAGTCATAGTAAATAAGACCCAATTCATTGGGTGTTTATCCCAATATAAACCATCTCTTCTGACATATGAAACAACTGATGCAAAAGACGCAAAAACAGTGCCGTCCAAAAGTTAAAACCTGAAGGTGTAACTGAATTTCAGGGAGATATCAGACCCCGTGGAATGGAAGGTATTATCCTTGTCCTTGTCAGCCAGGCCGTAATTAAAGACCAGGAAGGCCTGCCTGCCCGCCTCGGGAATCCAGTGCAGGCGCGAATTGAAGCCAACCACTTCAGAGACATTGTCATACTGAACCAGGTTGCTCCATGACAGGGTGGAGGAAAAGGCTATCCGGGTGTCCAGACTAAACAGGCGCACCGTGAAATTTCCGGCAGGTAATTCTATTTCTGTTTCTGTGTAATTTACACCGATGTCATACTGCCGTGTGGGGCGCAAATTCACACCAAGGCCACGTTGAAAACGCGTACCGTCATAATAATCGCCAAAGCGGGTGGAGATCCGGCCAGATACCTTACGCTGGTTACCCATTTGCAAACCAAGCAGGACTTCATCGAAGGTGTAATCCCCTGCCGGAATAACAACTTGCCGTAAGCCGTCGGAAGATCGATTAATGGTGAAATCGTTACGCAAAACTTCCCGGCTTTGCATAATGCGGGCAAATACACTGTCACCAGAATTATTATTAGTGGAAAGTCTGAGCCCAAAGTTGGAAGAGATCACATCCCCATCACTTAAGTCACGGGATTCATAGCCGTCAAAGCCTATGGCAGTGGAACGCATATATCCGCCAGGTCGAAAAAAATGTCGGTAGCTAAAATCCAGAGCATGGTCTTCCACATCAGTCTGGCTAACAAAACCCACAGCGGGATCGAAATTCTTCTCTACACGTTTGTAGTCATATCCACCGCGCCAGCCCTGGTTGTTGGGTGTGCTGATACCAAAGCCCCATGAGGCATCATCCCCCGTTTTGCCATCAGTATCTGATTGCTGGTAGAAAAACACACCCTGGAGAATTTTGCCCCCGGGAAGTTGAGAGTTGCGGTAACGAAAATCCATGCCCACGACAGAATTGTCTGTATTTGATTGTGGATCGCCACTGGTTGCAATAACACCCAATTGCGATTCAGATAAAACATTGAGGATGGCTCTGCCAATAAAAACTTCCTGCGCATCCACCCCGGTTGCCTTATCTTCATCCTGGCTGACAATGAGTGATCCCACGTTCCAGTTACCCACCCGACCACTGACTTTGACCCCTGCATTGATATCCACGGGCGAACCAGAACTGCTGAGCCCAATTCTGCGGGAAAAGAATGGCCGGGCATTTTGTCTCGCAGCACCGGGGATGGCCGGATTGCCTCCCCCAGTGTTCTGATTAAAGCCACCGCCGCCAATTTGTCCGAATTCAAAAATATCCGAGTCCCTGATAAAGAAGTCGCGTTTCTCCGGAAAGAACAAACTGAAGCGCGTCAGGTTGACCTGCCTGGAGTCTACTTCAGTAGCCGAAAAATCCGTATTGATAGTCAACGCGGCATTCATCTGCGGCGTTATTTTGTAGAACACATCCACCTGCGGTTCAAAGCTGTTATTGGAACTGCTGAGCGGACCAATTACACGATCCTGGCGCATCACCATGGAAGGCACGATGTCCAACCCAACCCCCTGATTTAATCCTTCCAGTCCGGTAATGGTGCCGGCAACACTGGGATTGACCTGCCGATTTCGTGAAACCCAGGCAATACTCTCATTGCCGCGGCGTACAGCGCGGCGAAAATTAATACCCCAGGAATCAGAGTCCGGATTAAAGGATATGGTTTGAAAGGGAATGCGCATTTCCCCGTACCAGCCGGTTTCATCCCGGCTGGCATCGGCCTGCCAGATGCCATCCCAGCTGCCTTCAATGTTGGTGATATTCTGGAACAGGCCTTCCCAACGTACGCCGTTGGCATTCACTTCAAAGCGGTAGCCGTTACGACGATCAAGATAGGGATCAAGAATGACAGCCAGGATATCGTCCGAATTAAGTCCCTGCCCCTGGCGCAGGATGTTGGCGCTGATCTGGCTGGGATCATCTTCCCAGAAATGATGGGCGATATAGAGTGCGTCTTCGGTGTAATAAATCCAGATTTCTGTTTTCTGGGAGGGTTCCGCATATTCGACGGGTTCGTACTGATGAAAATCATCAATGAGCAATGCCTGTGACCAGACAGAGTCATCCAGCACCCCATCGATGCGGGCACTTTCACTCAGCTTGGGAATCACGATGGTTTTACCGCCGTCACTACCAAGGGATATCTGAGACAGTGCCGGCTCTACAAAAGCCAGCAGGGAAATCAGCGGGAGAATAAATAAAAGTCTGGAAAATAAGGCCTTCATGTACGAAAACGACATCCAAATATCCACGGTTAAGCGTCAGGGCTAAAGATTAATTGGCAGAGCTATACCCGGATCGGTTTTGCCAATCCGGGCTAACCTGATTACAGGATTTCGTCCAGACGACGTTCAAGAGTGCCGTCTTCCAGGATATCAGAGTAATAGCTGCTGGGATCGCAACTATCATGCTCAACGATCAAGAGATCATCGTCACGGGCAGACCAGCGGCGGCGAACCAGGGGAGCAGTGTAGAAATCATCATAAATAGTCATCACCCTGGCCATGGATAACTTGTCTTCGGCAAGTCTATAACGCTCAACAATCCGGGTGCCGTCACCACCACTCATCGGCAGTCCGGAACCATCAAGCCAGAAGCCTTCTGCAAGTTTAGTGGTTTCAATAACCAGTTCTTCACCTTCCCAGTGCCCCACTGAATAGCCCATGGGGCGATCCGGATAATTTTCCGGTACTGCCCTGCCATCCATGTATATGCGGCGCGGGGTGTTATGTTCGATATAAATAAACTGGTAATGAGACCCTGCATCAACAATTTCCATGTCGTAAGGTGCACCGAAAATACGTGGTAAACCTGGCGCAACACAACGCAGGGAAGAGTCATCGTAGTGCACGGTGTTTGCGTAAATTTCGGCGGCTTCAGGGGTAAAAGGAGTGGGTTTGGGATCCAGATCATCGACGGTGACACTAAAGCGATAGGAATTGCGCCAGGGACCACTGATATCAAACGGGGCATCTTCGTTTACTTTGGCATAGCCGTAATCTTTGCCATAGGTTGCATAGACATCATTACGGCTTCTGGCTGCTGTAGACCGCTGCGGATAACTTTCCCCATTGGCCTTGGTGAGACCGCGGATGAACAGCTTTTTGGCACCATCGCGTCCAAGTGAACCCTGAACAGTCACCTCATCGCCCACCACAACAAAATCCTTGTCCCAGCCAGCATTGCGCAAACCTGTGACAGCCGAACCCTGTAACTCCCAGGTTTCCTTGGAGCCATCGTCATTGGTCACTTCAACTCTGTAGCGCGGATGTGGATTTCTGTAACTGGCACTGGTAACAATGCCGTGAATCTCACCGGGATCGTCAGTGAACTCGGCACTGAAGCTGTGATGGCCCTGGGCTGGCCAGGACATTGCCAGAGCAGTAATAAAAAAACCCGTAAAAACAGCTAGTTGGCTTTTAATTTGGATTCGCATGATGTTTCCCCCAACAACTAAAAATGAATACAAAATATCGGTCTTTCCCGATTATATGACCTTTACCTGGCATTGCCACCCCTCTAAATTGCAAAGAAAAAGACTTTTCAGGGGGCTCAGGTATACTTTTTAGCCATGTTGATTTCACCACCCAATTCCCGATAAAACAGAAACCATGCAGTTTTCCAAATTTCAGCGCGACCGGGTAAAAATCGGTGAAATCACCACTTCAATCAGGTTCTGGAAATACCCTCATGTCATGGCCGGAGGTCATTTCCAGTGTGACTCAGGCAAAGTAATTGTCACCTCTATCCGCGAAATCAATTTTGATGACATCTCGGAAAGCATCGCCAGGGAATCCGGTTTTTCCTGCCTGGCCGATCTGCTGAAAACAGCCCAGCATGGGACGGGGCATCATATTTATTTCATCAGGTTTTATTATCAGGCACCTTGACCAGTCGCAAGTCGCAAGTTACAAGTCTCAAGTCATAAGGTACGACACGTTAACCTAATCTGTTTTAAAAGAGGGATAGCTGTAGGTCGGCATAGCCCGCAGGGCGTTTGCCGACGTGTATCACAAAAATTTGTTTATGCTAATTTATCCTATTCATTCATTTTCATTTTTAACGAAAAGAGTAAGGTCGCCTGACTCATCAAAACTAACTGTCATTTCAATCGGGCGACAACATACCTGACAGTCCTCAATATATTCCTGAAACTCAACAGAAGCATCAACCAGAATAGTGATGCCTTCATTGCAGTAAGGACAGAGAATTTCTTTTTCTAACAGTTCATTCATATTTTCTGTGGACTAAGGTCTGAAGCGTTAATTTTGTTTCATGTAGGCAAACGCTGCGCTCTGCCGACCTACAGAATTGAGAATTTTCTTATTGGTCAACGTGTCGTACCTTGAGACTTGTGACTTGTGACTTGTAACTTGTGACTTGCGACGGCCCAAAGGGCCTATCAAAACTCCAGCCCCACTTCTATCCGATCATACTGATCCCTTTCTGCCTCCAGACTGGCCAGGGTCAATGGATGCTTGTTGAGCCAACCACGTTTGAATTGAAGCTTGTAGGCATTATCTGTGACAGACAATTTGGGTATTTCCTTGCTGTCGATATCTTCTCTACGTCGGTGCAACACAACCGCCAGGCGCAGGCAAACCAGCAACGGAATAAAAGCGGCAATAGCCTTGTCATCCATATCGCCAAATTTTTCCGAGTACAGCCCCTTGCGATGGGAGCGCACCAGGTTGGCGAGGATGTATTGCTCATAGCGGCCAAAGCCCGCGATATCTCCGTAGCGCAACAAATAGTAACCATGATGATGATGAGACGAATGGGAAATACTGAGCCCGATTTCATGTAGCTGCGCTGCCCAACGTAATACTTTTGACCTGGAGACTCCGGTCAAGAATGGCCCTTCTATCTGTTTCCATAAACTGTTCGCCGTATCAGCCACGCGTTTAGCCTGATCAATATCGACCTTGTACTGTTCTTGCAGCTTTTTAACTGTCTGGGTACGGGAATCCTGGTCACTGAGTCTGCCAATTGTGTCATAAATCAGCCCTTCCTTAAGAGCATAATCGCTGACATGCATTTCATCGATTTTCAGTTGATCAAACACTGCCTTGAGGATGGCAATGCCTGCCGGCAGTACTGTTGATCGGGGCGCAGGAACTGAGGAGAGTACTGACTTATTATTTATCACTTCCTCAGCCAGCCAGTTCAGGGATGCTTTGCTGATAACAGCACCGCCATCTTTTTCCACCACGAGATCGGCAATGGCCCTGGCTGTTCCTGATGTCCCGTAAACAATACGCCAGCCTATACTCTTGTACATCTGACTGATTCCTTCAAGTTCAGCACAGGCAGCCAGGTAAACTTTCTGTAAATTTCCTTTGGTCGGTTTGACGCCTTTCTTCATGTAACGTTCAGTAAAGGTCACACACCCCATACTAAGGCTTTCCATAATGATGGGATCATAATCCTGGCCGATAATACACTCAGTACTACCGCCACCAATATCTATTACCAGGCGATGGTTCTGGTCATTCAGAATGGAATGAGACAAGCCGACATAAACCAGTCTGGCTTCCTCATAACCGGAAATAATCTGGATGGAGGTACCAAGAATTTTTTCAGCTTTCTGAATGAATACTTTTGAACGCTTGGCGCTACGCAAGGACTTTGTACCGACGGCACGCACCTGGCTGGATGGGATATCGCGCAGCCTTTCGGCAAAACGTTTCAGGCAATCCAGAGCGCGCTTCTGGGCATCAACTGAAAGGTGCCCATCCTTTCTGATACCCCGTGCAAGCTGGACCATGTCTTTTTCCCTATCGACAATTTCCACTTTCCCATCCAGAACACGGCTTATCAACATGTGAAAACTGTTGGAACCCAGGTCTACGGCAGCAAAATAGGGTGAGTCTAGCTTCATAGTTGCGGTACTCGGGTTACTGCTTGAACAGTGGGGATGAATTGACGAACGCCAGTATAAAGGTTTCAACTGAAATTTCTTAATATTAAAACGGATGAAGCCCCTCTATAATCACAAGCCACTTCCCTAAATCAGGTAAAGCAAGCCATGACCCATTGCCGCATCATAATAAAAACAATAAATGCCAACTTGCTGATTGCTTGTCTGGCGATGCTCGCATTGCAAGGTTGTATTAACCAGCAGCCAAATAACACCCTGGCAATAGATTCAGACTGGTACACAAACGGTGCCGCTGCAGTAGAAAAAGCCAGCAATCGTCCCTACAACAATTCCCCCGGGGCTGCTAAAAATATCATCCTGTTTATTGGCGACGGCATGGGTGTCTCTACAGTCAGTGCTGCAAGAATTTTTGCCGGTCAGCAGTTAGGCCAAAGTGGTGAGGAATACGTCCTGAGTTTTGAAACTTTTCCCTGGACCGGCCTGGTTAAAACCTATAACACCGATGCCCAGGTACCTGATTCAGCCGGCACTGCCACCGCCATCATGTCTGGCGTAAAAACCCGATCAGGAGTTATCGGCATTGATGGACGCCCTGAGCGGGGATCGTGTGAAAGTTATTTGAACACCGAGGGTGCTTCTGTAATTTCCGCACTGGAGCTCGCAGAGATTGCCGGTAAAGCCACAGGGGTTATTTCTACAGCCACTATTACCCATGCCACGCCGGCATCAGCCTACGCCCATGTGGCTGACCGTAATTGGGAAACCAGCAGATCCCTGCCTAACGAGGCGAAACAGAATGGGTGCACAGATATCGCACAACAACTGGTAGACATGGAAGCCAGGCTGGAAGCAAAAGTGAACAACAGTGTAGATCACCCGGATATCGATGGTCTGGATCTTGCCTTTGGCGGTGGCCGCGGCATGTTTTTTGGTGAGGATCCGGTATCGCTCACAGGTTTTGCCGAAGGCCCTGGCGAAGGCCGTCGCGATGATGGTCAGAATCTTATTGCTACCTGGCAATCCAGGGGTGGCCGTTACATTATGGACCAGGCTGGCTTTGACAACCTGGATACTGATGAAACATCCAACGTGCTTGGTCTTTTCCAGACTTCTCATATGCGTTACGAAGCGGACAGACACAACGACGAAGCCGGTGAGCCTTCCCTGACCGAAATGACACTAAAAGCCATTGAACTACTGCAGCAGGATAATGATGGTTTCTTTCTGATGGTGGAAAGCGGCCGCGTGGATCATGCCCATCATGTCAACAATGCCTACAACGCATTGAACGACGCAGCAGAGCTTTCCCGGGCAGTAGATGCAACCCTGGCGGCTGTGGATCTCAACGACACCCTGATCATAGTCACCGCTGACCACAGTCATGTGATGACCTTTGCCGGTTATCCGGCTAGGAACAATCCCATTTTGGGAATTGCAGGACAAGACTCAAATGGCAATCCCTATACCACCCTCAATTATGCCAATGGTGCCGGCTTTGATGATAACGGCAGCAACACCGATGCCAATACTCGCAGCGGTCCGCCAGCACCAGGGCGCCATGACCTGACGGGTGTCGACACCACCGCCCCGGGCTACCACCAGGAAAGCCTGGTTGGCACCTTTGCGGAAACCCATGGCGGCGAAGATGTTGGCGTATATGCCATCGGCCCAGGCGGACATCTTCTTAGCGGAGTCATTGAACAGAACGTAATATTCCACGTCATGAATTTTGCCGGTGATTTATCCAACAAGGCCGTACGAGCACTTGAGTAGGAAAAATAAGTGGACAGTGAATTTAGTTTTGAAAAAACAATAAAATCTAAGAATTAAAGTCACTGTTTCCTTATATTCCTTTCACTCGTCTATAATTCCGGGATGACTGATTCCTCACCGTTAGATACTTCCTTAAAGCGCACACTGGGCCCGTTCATGGTCACCTTCTATGGACTGGGCACTATCATTGGTGCGGGTATCTACGTCCTGTTAGGAAATGTAGCCGGTTTCGCTGGCAACTGGCTCCAGTATTCTTTTTTACTTGCCGGGGCTATTGCCGCATTTACCGCTCTGAGTTATGCCGAGTTGTCTTCCCGCCTGCCCCAGTGCGCGGGAGCTGCTATTTATGTGCAGGAAGCCTGGTGGAACAAGGGATTGTCTGCTCTCGTTGGCTGGATGCTGGTACTCACCGGCATTGTTTCTGCTGCCGCCATTACCAATGGTTTTGTTGGCTACCTGAACGTGTTTGTAACAATGGAAAGGGCCCTGGCCATTTCCATCCTGGTTCTTTTACTAGGCCTTATTGCAGCCTGGGACATGAAAACTTCAGCCGTGATGATTTCCATCGTCACACTCATTGAAGTGTGTGGTTTATTACTGGTGGTTGGCTATGCCAGCACTGCCGAACCTGTTGCTGCTGCAGTTAATACGGCTGCGTCCATTCCGGGAACTGTTCCAGGAGTCATTCTTGGCGGTTTTATTGCCTTTTATGCCTTTATTGGTTTCGAAGATATGGTGAATATTGTTGAGGAAGTGAAAGTGCCAGGTCGTAATATGCCGCTCGGAATTATTCTGGCTGTTATTCTTGCCATTGGACTTTATTTCATTGTCGCCCTTGCAGCTCTAAATGTGATGTCTGCTGCCGACCTGGCACAAAGTGAAGCGCCGCTGGCTGACATGATGCTCGCCAGCGGCGGCAGTACTACCCTGATTACCTTGATTGGTTTGGTGGCAGTAATCAATGGCGCCCTGGTGCAAATCATCATGGCTTCACGGGTACTTTACGGAATGGCAGGCCATTCCATGGCGCCGACCATACTGGGAACTATCAATACAGTCACCCGAACCCCAATAGTTGCAACAGTATTTGTGGTTACATTCGTATTGATCTTTGCCCTCGCCCTGCCCCTGACCCAACTGGCACAAATCACCAGCATGATCATGCTGGTGATTTTCACCCTGGTGAACTCAGCCCTGGTTGTTATCAAACGACGCTCTTATCAGGATTACACGGGTATCAACTTGCCGATTGCCATTCCAGTTATTGGCAGTATCACCGCACTCTTGCTTGTACTGTTCCAGGTATTTTCTTTTCTGAGCAGCTAACCCAGACTCAAATTGAAATCAAGGAAATCAAGGGGTCAGAGTTCTTGATCCAAAATATCTTTGCCATTGAGTTCCTATTACTAAACTGGTTTAAAATAATATAAAAAGCAGAATAATTTTTCGAATTAGCAAGGACTCTGACCCCTTGATTCGGAGGCCGGCCAGCAGGGCTAAGGGGACAGTGACTTTGGGCTAAGGGGACAGTGACTTTAATTAAGAAATAAGATCAAGAACTTAAATTAAAGTCACTGTCCCCTTTATTCAGGAAAAAACAATCTCCCCTTCTTCCAAATCTATATTGATGGCAGCCCCAGGCGGATAACTGCCACCCAGGACTTTTTGAGCCAGCGGATTTTCTATCCATTGCTGGATCGCACGTTTCAGTGGTCGCGCGCCATAAACCGGATCGAAACCCAGCTCGGCAATTTTATCCAGCACGCCATCACCCAGATGCAAGTGCAGATCAAGATCATCCAGGCGATTCTGTAGCAACTGAATTTGAATATCGGCGATGCCCCTGACCTGTTCCGCGGCCAAGGGATGAAAGACCACGACTTCATCAATACGATTTAAAAATTCGGGACGGAAATGTTTGCTCACCACATCCAGCACTGCATTTTTAACCGAGCCGTAGGAGGAATCATAAGCCGAATCAGCGCTCATCATCTCCTGGATGCGATCTGAACCCAGGTTTGAGGTCATAACAATAACGGTATTACGGAAATCCACAGTGCGACCATGACCATCAGTCAGGCGCCCATCATCCAGCACCTGCAAGAGGATATTGAAGACATCCGGATGGGCTTTTTCTATTTCATCCAGTAGTAGTACTGCATAGGGACGGCGGCGCACGGCTTCAGTGAGGTAACCGCCTTCTTCGTAGCCAACGTAACCGGGAGGTGCACCAATTAACTTCGCCACGGAATGCTGTTCCATGAACTCACTCATGTCGATGCGTACCATGGCCTCTTCGGTATCAAACAGGAACTGGGCCAGGGATTTACACAATTCGGTTTTACCCACACCGGTAGGTCCTAAAAACAGGAAGGACCCATTGGGCCGGTTTGGATCAGACAAGCCAGAGCGGGAACGACGCACGGCATTGGCGACGGCTTCCAATGCTTCAGACTGACCGATGACACGTTTTTGTAACTCCTCTTCCATGCGCAGTAATTTCTGCTTTTCGCCTTCCAGCATTTTCGATACGGGAATACCGGTAGCGCGGCTAACAACTTCAGCGATCTCTTCGTCAGTGACCTTGTCACGCAGCAATGTCATCTCGGTGGTATCGGCTTCCTCTGCTTGTTGAAGCTGTTTTTCCAAATCGGGGATGACGCCGTATTGCAATTCGGACATGCGCGTCAGGTCTGAGGCGCGACTGGCAGCCTCCAGATCAATACGGGCGTGCTCCAGTTCACTTTTGATTTTTTGCGAACCTGCCACCACGGCTTTTTCTGCTTTCAGAATTTCTTCCAGATCAGAAAACTCCCGCTCCAGTTCCTTGATCTCTTCTTCAATTTTATCCAGGCGCTTTTTCGAGGCATCATCCGTTTCTTTCTTTACCGCTTCACGCTCCATCTTGAGCTGAATGAGTCGACGTTCCAGGCGATCCATTTCTTCCGGCTTGGAATCAATTTCCATACGGATAAGACTGGCGGCTTCATCGATCAGATCGATGGCCTTGTCAGGCAATTGGCGGTCGGTGATGTAGCGTTGTGACAAGCGCGCGGCTGAAATAATGGCCGCGTCAGTGATAGTCACGCCATGGTGTACTTCATAGCGTTCTTTCAGGCCACGCAGGATAGCAACGGTATCTTCCTCGGAGGGTTCGTCCACCAGGACTTTCTGAAAACGACGCTCAAGCGCTGCATCCTTTTCAATGTACTGGCGGTATTCATCCAGGGTAGTGGCGCCAACACAATGCAATTCACCACGTGCGAGCGCAGGTTTGAGCATATTGCCAGCATCCATAGCCCCTTCTGCCTTGCCGGCACCGACCATGGTATGTATCTCGTCAATAAACAGGATGACCTGCCCTTCCTGCTTGGACAATTCATTAAGTACTGCTTTCAGGCGTTCCTCGAATTCTCCACGAAACTTGGCACCGGCAATCAGTGCGCCCATGTCCAGGGATAGAATGCGTTTGTCTTTTAATCCTTCCGGTACCTCGCCATTGACGATGCGCTGGGCCAGGCCATCAACGATGGCGGTCTTGCCAACACCAGGCTCACCGATTAACACCGGATTGTTCTTGGTACGGCGCTGCAACACCTGGATGGTACGACGGATTTCATCGTCACGGCCAATCACCGGATCCAGTTCACCCTGCTCGGCTTTCTGGGTCACATCAACGGTAAATTTTTCCAGGGCCTGGTAGTTTTCCTCGGCTTCGGGATTATCGACACTGGCACCGCCACGCAGATTCTTGATGGCATTTTCCAGCGCCTGTTTGGACACTGAAAAAGAGTTGAGCAACTTGCCCAAAGCACTTTTGTCGTCCATTGCTGCAAGGAATACATTTTCGCTGGAGATGTATTGATCGCCGCCCTTCTGGCTGATTTTGTCAGCTATATTAAGCAGTTTGCCAAGGTCGGGTGAAATCTGGACTTCACCATCACCGCCCTGCACCACAGGCAGTTCTTCGATGATTTTCTTCAGGCCATTGCGCAGCGCCGGAATATCAAAGCCGGTTTGCATTAACAAGGGACGTATGGAGCCGCCCTTCTGATCCACAAGGACAGAAAGCAGATGTGCCGGTTCGATGTAGTTATGATCTTTACCAACAGCCAGAGACTGGGCATCTGATAATGCCATTTGCAGCTTGCTGGTTAATTTATCCATTCGCATGATGTTTTCCCACGCATGTATTAGTCATTACGACCAATGTGGGGGTTAAATGGAGCGATTCAAGTAGATAAACTGGAGAGAAAAGCTAAAGTTGATTCAGATCAAAGAGGCAGCGCACTTCTCCTAGGTGTTTCTTTGTTCTTTGTTCTTTGTTGGTTCTTAGGTGTGGTTCTTAGGTGTCAGAGTAAATTATTCACATATAGTTAACTATTCATAAATTTGTAGAAAATTTACTCTGACACCTCATCAAAGCATCCAGATCAAACTGGCAAAGCGGCCTGTCTCTCCATCCCGGCGATAGGAATAAAAACGATCAAATTCGCAATAGGTACACAAGGGCTCGCCATAGATTTGAGTAAGCCCTTTTGCAGAGAGAATTATTCTGGCAAGCGCATAGAGATCCGCCATCCACTTTCCTTTAGTCTCCCCTGCCTGGAACAAGAGATCTTCCTGATTAAAAATCTCGTCAAGATCCATATCCAGAAAAGCCTCTTTCACCTCATCACCCACTTCAAAATGACAGGGTCCGATTACAGGGCCTAAATAAACAAGCAGGTTCTTTGGCTCAGCTTCAAATTTATCGATGGTATTTTCCAGAATTCCTGCCGCAAGTCCCCGCCAACCAGCGTGCGCCACCGCTATTTCAGCACCATCCTCTGAGCAAAAAAATACCGACAAACAATCTGCCGTTAACACACCACAGGCCAGTTCAGGCTGACGGGTAAAGATGGCATCGGCTTCGGTCGATTCCGGTACTGTTTCCTGTTCAAGCACGAGTACCTTGTTGCCGTGAACCTGTTTTAACCACTGAAATTCCAGCTTGTCATCAGCAGTATCCGATAGCATTTGACGATTATGAGTGACAGCGGCCACTTCGTCACCAACATGAAGCCCGAGGTTAAACCCATCATAAGGCGGTTTACTGATGCCACCTTGCCGCGTGGTGATTAGTGTCTGCACATTAGCCGGTGCAGGCCAATCCGGAGTGAAATAAAAATCAGACATTATCAGCTTCCAACAAATTCAGCAGGTGCTGCATGTCTTCAGGAATTTCAACCTGCCAGGACATGTGTTCACCTGATTCAGGATGTTCCAGGCCCAACTGCCAGGCATGCAAAGCCTGACGTTTAAAATTTTCCAGGCAATTGATCATTTCCGGATCCGCGCCTTTGGGGATTCTGGGCCGACCACCATATAAGGGATCGCCAACAATCGGAAAACCAATATGCGCCATGTGCACACGTATCTGGTGAGTCCGGCCAGTTTCCAGTTCACATTGAACCAGGGTATGGCTGCGAAATTTTTCCTTGATGCGGAAATGGGTTACCGCCTCCCTGGCATCGGTTCCCTGTGAAACCGCCCGCTTGGTACGGTGTTTTGGATGCCGGCCCAGAGGCTCATCCACAGTCCCTCCGGCTGTAACCAGGCCATAGACCAGGGCCTGGTAAATTCGGTTGACGCTTTTCTCCCGCAATTGCTCCACCAGGCTGGCATGTGATTCAAGTGTCTTTGCCACCACCATCAGGCCACTGGTGTCCTTGTCCAGCCGATGTACGATGCCGGCCCGGGGCACTTTGTTCAGGCCCTGACAATGAAATAACAGACCATTAAGGAGTGTACCGCTGCGATTACCTGCTGCCGGATGCACAACAAGCCCTGCAGGTTTGTTAATGACCATCAGACTGTCGTCTTCATACTGGATATCCAGGGGGATTTGCTCTGCCTGCCAATGGTCCTGGGATTCAATCTCTGCTACCAGTGTCAGTATTTCGCCGCCCAGAGTTTTGTCCCTGGCCCTGGCTGGTTTGCCATCCAGCAGAAGATGACCATCCTTGATCCATCCTTGCAGCCGCGCACGGGAATAATCAGGAAACAACTGCGCTGCAGCCTGATCCAGGCGCAGACCTCTCATGGTAGGGTCAACCAGCGCATTGAAGGTCAATTCTTCCTCAGCAGCCTCAACTTCTTTTTCAGAAAACTTTTCTGTCATTTTCCTGTCTTATTAGGTGTTATAGGATTCTTTAATTCGATCAGACGTTTGAGAACGCCGGAGTTCATAGTACACTGCGTGCCTTGTTTAGTCAGCGGACGCTGGAAACCAGATTAATTATCCACTCTTTGTGAAATAGCTGTGAAAAAGTTTGTCTTGCCATTACTGATAATTGTAGCCACTGCACTGGTCGGCTGCTCTTCTGATGAAGATTTCTCCCGATCTACTGAGCAATTTCTCTTTGATGAAGGTGTCAGTTCTCTGAACTCCGGCAACTGGCCCCGTTCTATCGCCATTTTTCAACAGTTGGAAGCCCAATTCCCTTTTGGTCAATTTTCCGAGCAAAGCCAGCTGGAGCTGATATACGCTTACTATCGCAATAGTGAGCCAGAAGCCGCCCGCGCAGCTGCAGACAGGTTTATCCGGCTTTATCCGGACAGCGATAGCCAGGATTATGCCTATTACATGAAAGGTATGGCCTACTACAGTGAAGATGCCCGTATTCTTGGGCGTTACCTGCCCACTGATCCCAGCAAACGCGATCCTGGCAAGGCCAGGGAATCCTTTGCTGACTTTGCCCAGTTACTGAACCTGTTTCCCAACAGCGAATACGCCCCGGATGCCAGGGCGCGAATGGTTTACCTGAAAAACCTGCTGGCTGACTATGAGGTCCATGTGGCTGAATTTTATATTCAACGCCAGGCCTTTCTTTCATCACTGAACAGGGCACGCTTTGTGGTGGAAAATTTCCAGGGCACACCTGCAGTACCCAGGGCATTGGAAATCATGGCTGAAATGTATCTTCGCCTAGGCCTGAATGATTTGGCCGACCAGACCATTGAAATTCTGGCGCTGAATTATCCGGACAGCCCTCAACTTACCGCAGAGGGCGATTTTATAGTATCCAACCAGATCACTGATCCTTCTTTCCTGTATTCCATCAGCTTTGGCATGTTGGGCTCTAACAGAAGTGATGCACCACTGGCGCCAACAAGACGACCAGAGCGAGTCGACGATCAGGTCGATTTTGCCCTTCCTGAAACGGAACGCTCCAGATCCTTGTTAAACGTGATTTCACTGGGGCTGCTCGGCGACCCTGGTACAGAAGATTCATCTGAGAGCTCTGAGCAATAACAGTAGTTCGCCGTGTCGGCAAACGCTTTGCTATGCCGTCCTACACTGGTTCAAGTAAACTCAAAATCATTGCGCAGGTAGCGAGCGCAGCAGCTACTACAATCTGGATATATTCCTACTGAATACGTTAATCGTATTCTTTCCAGTACTCTATCACGTGCTGTTTCATATTCTTTCGCATCATCATGATGCCGAAGAGGTTAGGCAGCGTCATTAGAACAATAGCGACAGCAGCGAAATTCCAGACAATAGTGGTATCGGTAAATGCTGCGACGAAAAAAGCAATACAGTAAATCACCCTGTAAGGCATAACCCATTTAAAACCCACCAGGTAAATAATGGCGCGGTCCCCATAATAGGACCAGGCGATAGCGGTGGAAAAAGCAAACAGCACCAGTGACAGGGTCACAATGTATTGCCCTGCACTTCCGGCCAGCCCGTAAGTAAAGGCCATGGTCGTCAATGCAGCAGAATGTATCCGGGATTTTCCGCGCAGAATAATTGCCGAATCATCAGGCAAACCATCCGTGATCGTTAGCTGCCCCGAATATAATTCTCCGTCCCTGAAATATGCCACCCCTTCCGCAATTGAACGCGCATGGATGATAGTAAAGTCACTGCGATCCGGTAGACCGCTGGTGACATTGAAAGTGCCATTAAAGGGCCTGATTTGATCTTCTCTGCCATTGACCAGGAATTCGAACAGCGCCTGCCGTTCTTCCTCAACCTGTTCACTGTACACACCTTCAATAATCAACAGGTCTGTGGTCTGGAATTCGTTATCAAATTTCTGGGTCCAGACCCCCGAAGAAAGAATCACCAGTCCGGTGATGGTACAGATGATGATGGTGTCGATGAAAGGTTCCAGCAGCGATACCATTCCTTCAGACACATGCTCATCGGCTTTTGCCGAGGCATGCGCAATCGGAGCTGAGCCCTGGCCGGCTTCGTTGGAAAAAAGCCCGCGATTAACCCCACGGTTAAAGGCATAGGCAAAACTGGCGCCGAGAAATCCACCGGTTGCCGAGCTCCCGGTGAATACATCGGTAAAGATGCTGATAAAGGAAGGCACGATATTCTGGTAATTCATTACGATGACGGATAAAGCACCGAGCACATACAAAGTGGCCATCGTGGGAACAATTGTTGCCGCCACTTTGGCAATACGTTTGATACCACCGACAATGACCAGGAATAACAGGACCGCCAGTACGGCGCCGGTAATAATGGGCTGAATACCAAAACTGGATTGCACGCTGATGGCGATATTGTTTATTTGTGGCAGATTGCCAGTGCCGAAGGAACAAATCACCGTGGCTACAGCAAAAAACATAGCCAGCCAACGCATATTCAAGCCTTTTTCCATGTAATACATAGGGCCACCCGACATGGTGCCGTTTGCGGCCTTTTCGCGATATTCATGGGACAGGGTCACCTCGACAAACTTGGTTGCCATGCCCAGAAACGCGGTCATCCACATCCAGAACAGTGCAGCTGGCCCGCCTATGTAAATGGCCAACCCTACTCCGCCGATATTGCCGGTACCTACTGTGCCCGAAAGTGCCGTGCTCAGGGCCTGGAAGTGGCTGGTATCACCCGGGTCATCCGGCTTTTCATATTTGCCGCGTAACACTCTCCAGGCATGGGAAAAATACCGGAATTGGGGAAACCCAAGGTAGACAGTAAAAAACAGGCCAACTCCCAGAAGGATAAAAGGAAAATATGCAGATGAGCCAAGGTAGCCATCCAGCGTTAACAATAATGCATTTAAATTTTCCACTCACTCACCCTCTTCTGAACTTTTACGTAGAATAGAAGTCGTTAAAACGACATGATTGAGTGTATTACAGATGAAAAAGCAATACATCACCGCTGACCAGCTGCTGACAGATTCGATTGAGTTGGCACTTCAAATTATTGACAGTGGTTTCAAGCCAGACCTGATTGTTGGTATCTGGAGAGGTGGCACACCTGTAGGCATTAGTGTCCAGGAAGTACTGGCATACGTTGGCATCAACAGTGACCACATCGCTATTCGCACTTCTTCCTACACTGGCATCGGTCGTCGCACCAAGGTCACAGTACATGGCCTGGAATATCTGGAGAGACATTTATCCCCGGGTGAAAAATTACTGTTGGTCGATGATGTTTTTGATTCAGGGCAGAGTATTGAAGGGGTCATTCGGGAACTGAATGAACTTTATCAGGACAAAATGCCGGATTTCAGAATTGCTACACCCTTTAACAAACCAGCCAACAATGAAACCGGGCGCAAACCGGATTATTTTCTTTATGAAACTGCTGACTGGCTTGTCTTTCCCCATGAACTGCTTGGCTTGAGTGACAGTGAAATCATCAAGGAAAAACCACTGCCCTCTGACCTGAAAGAACGCTTGTTACTAAAACAAAAAGAACAACAAAAAGAACTTCAAAAAGCACAGCAAAAAATTTAGTAAAAGAAGCTGCCCAACAAATTCTGAGTGCTAATTCTAAACGCTGGTTTAATTTCAATTATTAGGTAGAATAATTGCTCCTGCGCCCGCCTGGGCATCCTGAAAACCCGGGTATTTTTCTTAAAGGTAGTTAAATCAATTAGTTATGACTTATTGCGTCGCCATTTCCGTAAATGCCGGTATTGTCTTTTGCTCAGACTCAAGGACAAATGCCGGTATGGACCAGGTCAGTACCTATAGCAAAATGTTTACTTTCGAGCTGGGCCCTGACCGTCAGTTTGTGGTGATGGGTGCCGGCAACCTGGCTACTACCCAGGCCACGCTGGCCCAAATGAAAAAAGATATTCGTCAAAAAACCGAGGTCAACCTCAATACTGTGATGACTATCGGCGAAGCCGCAGATTACGTTGGGGAAGTCAGTCGCACCCAGCAGGAAAAACACAGCACCAAAGGGCCCAACTACGAAGCCAGCTTTATATTGGGTGGGCAGATTGGCGGTTCTCATCATCGTGTCGTAATGATTTATGCGGAAGGCAATCACATCACCAGTTCCAAGGACACGCCTTACCTGCAGATTGGTGAAAGTAAATACGGCAAACCAATCCTGGACAGGATAATCCAGCTGGATACAACCATGGAAACGGCTGCGCTTTGTGCGCTGGTTTCAATGGACTCAACCATGCGCAGTAATCTCACCGTAGGCCCTCCCATTGAAATGATTGTTTATCAATCAGACAGTTTTAATTTGAGTAATTATCATCGCTTTGAAGAAGATGATGAATACCTAAGGGAATTGAAAAAGAGCTGGGACAGCCGACTGAAAGATGCATTTCACCAGTTACCGCCCCTGGCCTGGGCCGCCAACTGGAACAAGATTGCAGACGGCAACAACGGCGTCTACTAGGTTTAAATATTGTTATTGAAATAATGCAGCACCAGGACTGACCGCCGCTTTTCTTTTTAATCTTTGCTTTCTATTCTTTGCTTTGCTGGTTTAACGACTTTTCTTAACAGCCTTCTTTCTTACAATTTTCTTTTTGGCGACTTTCTTCTTCGCCGTTTTTGCCTTGGTGACCTTTTTTGCTACCTTCTTGATCGGCGCTTTCTTTTTTACCGGCTTCCTGACAGCAACTTTTTTTGCAGGAATTTTTTTGGCAGGAGTTTTCTTCTTTATAACTTTCGTAACCGGGGCTATCTTTGCAGGTTTTGCAGATGCACCTGGTTCTGTGACACTGGATTGAGTGACCAGATCCACTTCTGAATACCTGAACCAGGTCATGTTCAAGGCATCATGGATGTCAGCAATGGAAATCTGCAATTCATCAATAAATTCAAGCAAGCCATTTTCCAGCAAGTGAAATACGTTTGCTTCCGAGGTTATCCGTTTGACCCGTTCAACCGCTAATTGCACGTCATCATGATTGGGTAATTGTTCAACATTTTCATTGATTGCATCAAGACAGAAATTAACAGCACGGGGAAATTCATTATCCTGCAATAGAAAGCGTACCACTCCTTCACCACCTACCCGTGAGGCTACATTCTGACGATAGGCCTGATAACCACTGAGGCTGCGCAGTATATTCATCCAGACTACATTTTCGTAAGGCTCCAGCAGCTGCTTGGAAAGTTTGGAAAAAGCCGGCAGCAGGGAAATAGACCCCACATCAACAATACGGGTAGACATGTCTGCCCGCTCCAGTAAGCGCCCGAGCTGGATGAAAGTATAGGCGGTGTTATGGGCCATGCTCCCTGACAACAATCCTGCCAGGCGCTGACAGTCAGCAATCATGATCTGAAACAGCTCCCTTCTGGACTTGCGGCCAATACCGGAAGCAATAGAATCCTTGGTGAACAGGTATAATTCGTTGATCTGCTCCCAGGCTTCAGAAGGAATCACTTCACGCGTAGTGCGGGCATTTTCCCTGAGCATCTTCAGGCAGCTAAAAACCGATGCGGGATTATGCGTATCAGCTAACAGAAACCTCACCACGTTCACTTCGTTAATGGAAGTGTTTTTCTCCGCGTACAGTTCGTGCATACCAGCAATGTCGAGAAGAATATCCCAACTGATATTGGAGCCCCGCGGCATATCCAAAAGCATATTGGAATAGACATCCATAAGACGGGCAGAATTCTCCACCCGTTCCATGTAACGGCCTAACCAATAAACACGCTCTGCAACACTGGATAACATAATTTTATTTCTACTCGTTCCGCTAAGAACCCGGAATTTTATTGAAAGATATAAGATACAAGATACAAGTGCGTAATTTTTCGTAATGCAGTGGCGCCCATTATATTTTTCTCTTTTTCACAGCCAGGTAATTAATTTAATAATTCACCAGCTTTCTTACCCTTGTACCTTGTACCTTGTACCTTGTACCTTGTACCTTGTACCTTGCACCTTGCACCTTGCACCTTGTTTTATTCCTCAACAATCCACGTATCCTTACTCCCCCCACCCTGGGAGGAATTCACCACGTACGATCCTTTAACCATCGCAACCCGGGTGAGGCCACCAGAGGTCACATAGCTTTTTGATCCCTGCAGGATAAAAGGCCTTAAATCTATATGCCGTGGCTCCACATTTTTATCACCAAGGATTGGCGCGGTAGAAAGCGAGATCAAAGGCTGTGCCATATAGTTCCTGGGGTCAGCCTTGATCTTGCGAGCAAATTCTTCGCGTTCTTTTTTACTGGCTTGCGGCCCCATGAGCATGCCGTACCCGCCTGATTCATTAGCCGGTTTAACGACCAGCTTGTCCAGGTTTTGCAATACATGCTGCATCTGTTTTTTATCGCTGCATATATAACTGGGAACATTGGGCAGAATAGGGTCTTCACCAAGGTAGTACTTGATGATTTCGGGCACATAGGTATACACAACCTTGTCGTCGGCAACACCGGCACCCGGTGCATTGGCCAGGCCAACGTTGCCTTTAAGCCATGCCTTCATAAGGCCTTTCACACCAAGCGTTGAATCTTTATTGAACACTGTCGGGTCAAGGAACATATCATCTATGCGCCGATAAATGACATCCACTGGTGACAGGCCATTAATGGTTTTCATGAACACATGGTCGTTTTCCACCACCAGGTCATTGCCCTGCAATAGCTCTGCGCCCATGCGCTGGGCCAGGAAAGAATGTTCAAAGTAGGCAGAGTTATAAATGCCCGGCGTCAGTACTACTACTTCTGGATAGTCCTTGGGTATGGGGGAAATATCGGCGAGTGTGTCAAATAATTTATCCGGATAATCGGTAATGGGTTTTATTTCGTAATTCTCGAACAACTCCGGAAATACGCGCTTGGTAACATTGCGATTTTCCAGCATGTAAGAGACACCTGATGGCACCCGCAGGTTATCTTCAAGAACATAAAATTGACCATCACCTCCGCGGACCAAATCGGTCCCGCAAACATGAGCCCAGACACCGTGTAAGGGTTTGATACCCTTGCACTGTTTCCTGAAATTGCCGGATTTCATTATCAATTCTCTTGGCACAACTTTGTCCTTGAGAATCTTGCCGTCATTGTAAAGATCGTCAATAAAGCAGTTGAGTGCACGCAGCCGCTGTTCCAGGCCTTTGCTCGTAGCTGTCCATTCAGCAGCAGGGATAATGCGGGGGATGATGTCGAAGGGCCATTCCCGGTCGATGTTACCGGCGTCGCTATATACCGTGAAAGAGATGCCCATAGTCTTGATGGCATCAAGAACAGAATTCTTGCGCGCTTCTATCTCATTCGGACTAAGGGATGACAGGTATTTGGCCAGTACTCTTGCGGCCTTACGAGGATTACCTGACGAGCTAATTAGTTCGTCATAAAAGTCGCCGGGATGGTATGCTTTCCAGTCTATCTTCATGAAGTAGCTACTTCTGAAACTTCCTTTTGAGCTTGCATTTAGTTAGTGGACTAGTGAACATTGCAGGCTTTTTATTAAGCGTTAATTTCTTTAACGTCAGGACCTACAAAAAATATGGCGATTAAAATTGCAATCAAACATCACACCAAATATCAGTTTGATCGGTTAACGGACATCATGCCACATGTGGTCAGATTGCGTCCAGCGCCTCACTGTAGAACGCCTATTGAGTCTTACTCTTTAAAAGTTCAACCAGAAAATCATTTCCTCAACTGGCAACAGGATCCTTTTGCCAATCACCTGGCCCGCATGGTGTTTCCGGAACCGGCACGCAAACTGGTATTTGATGTGGAAGTGATTGCGGATATGACTGTAATCAACCCCTTCGATTTTTTCCTCGACGAAAAATTTGATTTCTACCCTTTCCGCTACGATCCCCAGTTGAAAAAAGATCTGGCGCCCTATCTGCAAATCACAGAAAAGGGGCCGCTGTTGATGGAATGGCTGTCCAGGGTTGACCGCAAAAAAACACCAACCATCGATTTCCTGGTGGAATTAAATAGCCGCTTACAGCGCGAATTGAGTTACCTGATTCGCCTGGACCCGGGCGTGCAAACCTGTGAAGAAACGCTGGGACTGAAACAGGGTTCCTGCCGGGATGATGCCTGGTTACTTGTTCAGATAGCACGCCATCTGGGTATGGCGGCCCGTTTTGTCTCGGGTTACCTGGTCCAGCTCACTGCAGATGTCAAAGCTCTGGACGGGCCTTCCGGCACAGAACAGGATTTCACCGACCTCCACGCCTGGACTGAAGTGTATATCCCCGGTGCAGGTTGGGTCGGGATGGATCCAACATCAGGACTTTTCGCCGGCGAAGGGCATATCCCGCTCGCATGCACTCCGGACCCTTTCAGCGCCGCACCGATAACCGGTGCAACCGGCCCCTGTGAAGTCACCTTCAAGTTTTTCAACAATGTAACCCGTATTCATGAAGATCCCCGCGTAACCAAGCCTTACACGCCTTCACAATGGCGCACGATCAATGCGCTGGGTAAAGAGGTCGACAAGAAACTGAGCAAGGAAAAAGTCATGCTCACCATGGGCGGCGAACCTACTTTTGTTTCCATTGATGACATGGATGGCGCCGAATGGAATACCGACGCGCTGGGAGAAAAGAAACTGGAGTTATCCGGCAAACTGATGCGGGCACTGAAAGGCCATTACGCACCGAACGGCTTCCTGCATCATGGTCAGGGTAAATGGTATCCAGGCGAACAACTACCTCGTTGGGCACTGGGCATTTTCTGGCGCACTGATAAAAAACCACTTTGGCATAACCAGGCTTTACTGGCGACCCCTGCTGATGACAGCAAGACCCCCAAAACTGCAGCAAAAACATTCCTGAAAAAACTGTGCCAGCAACTGGGCTTACCTGAGCGCTACATGGTTACTGGTTATGAGGACAAAGAGTATTACCTGGAGAAAGAAGCCAACCTGCCAAAAAATGTCAGCATTGCAGACAGCAAACTCAAAGATGCCCAGGAACGCGCAAGAATTCGCAAAGTCTTTGATGCCGGATTAAATGCGCAAGTAGGTTTTGCCCTTCCTATTGGCTGGTCGGAAGAAAAAGGCCACAAGGGTTGGATATCAAGCCCCTGGAAATTCAGACGCGGCAAGATGTTTCTGGTTCCGGGTGATTCACCGATGGGCTATCGGATGCCACTGGAAAGCTTGCCCTGGGAAGTTGAGCGTGTGGTGGATTTTGAAAAAGACCCTTTTTCTGAATGGGAAGCACTGGAATACCCGATCAACCCAAAAACAGGAAGAAAAATTGCCCCCAAAGGCAAACAGAAAGTTAAGCAAAAAATTATTCACACGGCTTTGTGTATACAGGTCAGGAATGAAAAATTACACATATTTATGCCACCTCTACCAAGACTGGAAACCTATCTTTCCCTGCTTGATCACATTGAAACAGTAGCTAAAAAAGAAAAATTACCAGTCATTATCGAAGGCTATGAACCACCGAAGGATCCACGCATCAGGAAACTGATGATAACTCCAGATCCCGGTGTCATCGAAGTCAACGTGCATCCTGCCAAAAACTGGAATGAGTTGATCAAGACCATTTCAACGCTGTATGACAATGCCCGGGAATGTCGGCTGGGCACAGAAAAATTCATGCTGGATGGCAAGCACACCGGAACCGGTGGCGGCAATCACGTAACCCTTGGTGCTGCCAAGTCAGAGGATAGCCCTTTCCTGCGCAAACCGGACTTGTTGGCGAGCATGTTGCGTTACTGGCAAAACCATCCCAGTTTGTCCTATTTATTTTCCGGTCAATTTATTGGTCCCACCAGCCAGGCACCGCGAATAGATGAAGCCAGGGATGACAACCTGTACGAACTTGAAATTGCCATGCAGCAGTTGCCAAAAGCTGGCAACAACAAGCCCTGGCTCATTGACAGGGTCCTGCGTAATTTTCTAGTCGATCTTACGGGTAACACACATCGTTCCGAATTTTGTATCGACAAACTGTATTCACCGGACTCTTCCACAGGCCGGCTTGGACTGGTTGAATTTCGCAACTTTGAAATGCCCCCGCACTGGCAGATGAGTGCGGTGCAAATGTTGCTGATCCGTTCAATGGTTTCATGGTTCTGGAAAAAACCTTACACAAAAGATTTTATCCGCTGGGGTAGTCAGCTACATGATCGTTTCATGCTGCCGCATTACAATTGGGAAGACCTGAGCTGGGTAATCCAGGACCTGAACCAGGCCGGTTATCCCATCGATCTGGACTGGTTCCTGCCCTTCCAGGAATTTCGCTTTCCCCATTACGGTCGCTTTCATGTAGCCGGCTTGCAACTGGATATACACGGGGCTATTGAACCCTGGCATGTACTGGGCGAGGAAATGAGTGGTGGTGGTACTGCCCGTTACGTGGATTCATCAGTGGAACGTTTACAAGTACAGATCCAGGGCATGACAGGCACTCGTCTGGTTATATGCTGTAACGGTCGCAAAATACCTTTGCAAGCCACAGGACAGGAAGGTGAGTTCGTTGCCGGTATTCGATACAAGGCATGGGATCCTTACTCCGCACTGCACCCCACTATAAAGGTACATTCACCCCTGGTAATTGATGTGGTGGATACAACCAATAATCGATCACTGGGCGGTTGCCAGTATTTTGTTTCACATCCGGGCGGACGCAATTACGAAACCTTCCCCATCAATGCCAACGAAGCAGAAGCCCGCCGTGTCGCAAGATTCAGCAGCTTTGGTCACACCCAGGGAGATTTTGATATCAAGGACGAAGAACCGCATCAGGAACGGCCTTACACTCTGGATCTGCGTTACCTGGATATATAAAAGTAATTCTGCGAGTGAATGTAACTCCAATGTCGGCAAACGGCCTTGCAGGCCTGTGCCGACCTACAACTTCGATATGACTCAGGCGAATGTTGTTTGCCTAATATAAGCAAGGAAGGTAGACGAGGAAAATGAGCTTTTTAACTTCTTGAGGTAACTGTAGGTCGGAAGAGGCCCGCAGAACCGTCATCCGACAAGGCATCCGCAGGATGCCCTGGCTATGGTTGCAACATAAACCAATAAAATTTTACTGATCGATCCCTAACATCCTGTCCGGATCAAGATTGTTTTCCTGGCACAGATAGTCAAAAGGCTCGACTCCATCTCCCCAGGTCAGATACCAGCCGCCAGTCCATGGTTGGGTATAGGCACCCGGATCATCAATAGTGACTTCATAACGCAAACGTCCCCAGTCAGGACGAGAAAACTTTTCAATTGTCGTGAGCTGTTCAGTATGAGGATAGCCGCCGCGGCTGATCCAGAAGCCGGTATGAAAGCCCCTGGTTTCTACAACCAGAGTATCGTCTTCCCAGTGACCGATGGAATAACCGTACCAGGAAGGATTCAGCGTTTCAGGAAAGTCCCTGCCATCAACCCAGACCCGACGCCAGGAATGCGGCGCACCGACATTGACAAAAAGAACTTCCTCACCAAGATCAAGGATTTCCATTCCATAAGGGGTATGGAACATTCTGGCTACACCGGAAGGTTTACAACGTGTGTGAGGATCATAGGCGCCCCCTTTAGCTCGCCTCTCTGCATGCAATTCTGCAGCCCAGGGTTGGAAAGGGACTTCGTCATACATCAATCCTTCCGGAATATTGAATGCACTGGGCTCAGTACCTCTGCTTGCCAAAGTGCCAAGCAAGCCCTGCCAGTTACCTATCCGGTCAGGAGTTCCCGCAAAACTTGGGTGGCCAAATTCGTTGCGCGGCACAGGCATGGGGTCGATTTCAGGAGCTCCGCCCTGCCCCAGGGCAAGAGGTACAAGGAACAAGGAGCAAGGTACAAGGGTTGAAACCCCAATAATCAAAGAGCATATTTTTGCTTTGTATGTAGTTTTAATTTTCATAATCAATTTACCAAAAAAATAATCAAGCTTAACTCCCTTGCTCCTTGCTCTAATCGTTCCCACCACCCGTCAAGGTTTGCTGCTCACTGGACGCGGCACCAAGAACCTTGTCGGCTGCTACCAGCTTAACGGAGCGGGCATTGGCGGTAGTACTGCCATCCCGTGCCCGGGTTGCTTCTACCAGCATTTCATCACCAATCTGCATGTCATTGCGTTTCCAGCCTCTGTTTTGCAGCATATGAGGAGGACCCATTTCTATGCCCCAGTTTTCAACTTCACCAGTCTCCGGATTATCCACATCAATATAGAAATACACATGGGGATTGAACCATTCCACTTTGGTGACATAACCAGTCAAGGTAACGGGCTTGTTGGAATCATATTGCGCGGCGAAGGAGTGATGCGCCATGGCTTCGCCAGCTACAAGATAAAAGGCACAAGTAGCAAGGGTACATAGTATCCGTATAAAGTTTTTCATCTCGCTTTCCTCTTAAAATCAAATTTACTTCAGTAATATATTGTTCAGGTTGTTTTTTTGTATCTTGTATCTTGTATCTTTTATCTTCTTGTTCCTTGTTCCTTGTCACTTGAACAGTGAATATTAATTGCCTGTATTACCGGTATATTGATCAATCGCTTCAATCTCTTCACAAAAATTTTCTTCGATTTCCCCATCTACCCAATCCAGAGTCCAGGCAGCAGTCCAGGGACGTGTATAAGTCCTCGGATCGGTAATTTCCACTTCGTATTCCAGGGAATAATAATCAGCCCGGGTAAAACGCTCTACCAGAGACAAGGCCGGGGTATGTGGCAGGCCACCATTGGAAAACCAGAAGCGGTCATTGAAACCACTGGATTCAACAACCAGGGTATCGCCTTCCCAGTGACCCGTGGAATGACCGTAATAAGTACCAACCACTTCTTCAGGATTTGGCGGCTCCCTGCCATCCATGTGAATCAATCGCCAGCCACGGTTACCACCACCGAACATGATATAAATCCTGTCGTAATTTCTGTCCTGGATTATCCGAAAGCCACCCTCATAATGCAGATGCCTTGGCCCGGCTGGAGAAATACAGGCATAGGTGGGATCGTCAGCAAGCTGGTTTGCCTGGCGATACTTGTACAATGCCAGCGCCCAGGGCATGAACGGCGCAACTTTTTCCGCATCTTCTATATTATCCAGCATCCCCTCATCGTTGGTGCGAACAAAAACACCCTCTTCGATAAGCGTATAGGTACTGGGATTACCCCAGTAACCCAATTCTCCGGGAACACGATCGAACCTGACAGTGCCATCATCAAAGCGCGGCGTATCGCGTGGGATAACAGAACGCTGTTGTGGCACTGCAGATTCTTCGACAGTGGTTACTTCTTCAGTAGTCGACCCACCACATCCTGCTAGAACAAGCAGCACTGCTATGCCCACGATGTTTTTGCTCAGGAAATTTTCCTGCATAACTATTCCTTCATTCGTTCGGTTTTTCTTTAAGCTTCAATGTCGGCAAACGCTACGTTATGCCGACCTACATTCTTGTATCTTGTATCTATTTTTATCTTTTTATCTTTTTACTCGCCACTAGCCACTCGCCACTTTCAACATCATCTCGGCAAACGCTGCGCTTTTATGCCCTACAGGGTAATGCCGACCTACAATCATTTAGCCTTTAGCCTTTAGCTCGATTTATTCCCTTCTAAGCACCAACTGATTCTCCTGGCCTGCTATTGTCCACGTGCCGGAAATGCTTCTGTTGTAAGAACCAATATTTTCCAGGACGCCTTCAAATTCTATTGGCTCTCCCTGTTTGGATGTTGAGGTGAAACGAACCACCCAGTTTTCAGCATCAAGACTGGCGTCTTCAAAGAAGATCATGTTTCTGCCCGGATTGATACGACCATTGATCGATTCACCATCCCAGTTCATGACAACCACGGCCAGGGTTTGCTCACCCCCTGGGGTTCCCCAGGAACCACGCCAGGTGCCATCAAGCGGATAGCCTTCCTGCGCAATCGCAGCATCTTGAAATACGACCAGCAAAACAATGATCAGAAATGATATGCGTTTCATCCGCAAATACGCCCCTTTAATACATTAATGCCCAAAATATACCCTGCCTTTCCACCCCTGAGAACCACTTCCCTCACCTAATGTAATTTTCCCTATTGTTTGCACAAAAACGATCCTGTCTTTATTTCGACAGATTCAATATTATTGGATACCAATCTGAATTCACACTGTAATCCCGGAGCTGCATCCATGGCAAATCGCAGGCAATTTATTCAATCCAGCCTGGCTTTTTCTGCGCTATCTTTTACAGATTTGGCCATTGCCGAACTGACCCCACTGAAAAATGTTGTCCTGGCTGCCAATACAGCGGATTTTCACTTACAGGACTTTGTCTTTGACAAGCGCTATGAGTTCGCCTGTGATCTGTCCCTCAAAGTGGCGCAACACGGTATCCCGCTGGCAGAAATGTCCGGGGATCTGACCGAATTGTGGTACTACCGGTATTCCAGACAATGGAAGCAGGCGCCCATGACTCTGGCTGGTGTGACTGCCAATGACGGCCTGTTTGTCCTGGAAACCCTGGCCGCTGATCATGGCATGCGTGTGGTACATAAGGATGCACTGGAAATCCCCGCTTTCTATAAGAATGATCCTGACGAAACCCTGTATTCCTGGATAATTGCACCCAGGACTACCTGAGAAAGAGTGAACGGCCTATCTTGCTGAAGTCTCTCAACATTCAGAGCAAATCCCGCTAAATACTTGACAATATTGGAGAATTCTCTATCCTTCACCGCCATGAATCACACAGCTTTCTATTCTTTCTTTATATACATTATTCGGCGTTGATCGGGCGGATGAAGAGTAGAGCTTTGATAAAAGTTTGAAAAACCCGCCACCAGGCGGGTTTTTTGATTTTCAGAGACTGAAAATCGGGCGTAGCCCGCGTGTCAGAGTTAATTGGCTATAAATAGTTGAATGTTGAAATAAAACTTAACTTACTTAATGAAATGTAATTCGAAAAGCAGATTTACTCTGACACCGTGTAAAAATCATCTAACCAACAAGGCGGCAGTGTGACTGACCAGACTGAAAATAGTAGCGACAACTTTTCCTTTGTTAAGGCGGAACACGCCGTGCTGGAATTCTGGGAAAAAGAACAAGTCTTTCAGCAATCCCTGGAACAAAGCAAGGATCAGCCTCCTTACATTTTCTATGACGGCCCACCATTTGCTACTGGTTTGCCGCACCACGGTCACCTTGTGGGCTCTACACTGAAAGACATCATTCCGCGCTACTACACCATGCAGGGTAACTACGTGCAGCGCCGCTTTGGTTGGGACTGTCACGGCCTGCCTATTGAACATGAAATCGACAAATCTCTGGGCATGTCAGCCGCGGAAGCGGTAGAAAAGCTCGGCATCAAGGGCTACAACGATGAATGTCGCGGCATCGTCCAGCGATATACCGCCGAATGGCGCAAAACCATTAACCGCATCGGACGCTGGGTAGATTTTGATAACGATTACAAAACCATGGACCCTTCCTTTATGGAGTCAGTCTGGTGGGTAATGAAACAGCTGTGGGAAAAAGACCTGGTCTACCGCGGCGTCAAAGTGGTGCCCTTCTCCACGGCATTAGGTACTGTACTGTCCAATTTCGAAGCCGGTTCCAATTACCAGGACGTGCAGGACCCGGCTGTTACCGTTCTTTTCAAATTACGGGACGAAGAAGCCTACTTAAGTGCATGGACCACTACACCCTGGACTCTGCCTTCCAATCTGGCTTTGTGTGTTAATAAAAGTATCACCTATGTAAAAGTAAAAGATACCGAACTGGATAAAGTGATTTACCTGGCAAAAGAACGCCTGGAAGTAGTTGGCAAGGGTAAAAGTCTGGAAGTTATTTCAGAGCACAGCGGTGAAGAACTGGTCGGTAAGCACTACGAGCCTTTATTTACCTATTTCACTGAACTGGAAAACGAAGGTGCCTTTGTCGTTGTCGCCGATGATTATGTAACCACGGAAGCCGGTACCGGCATCGTGCACCAGGCCCCTGCCTTTGGTGAAGACGATTTCAGGGTTATGAAAAACAACGGCATCACCGCACTGGTCTGCCCCGTTGACCTGGAAGGTAAATTCACCGAAGAGGTGACAGATTTCGCTGGCGTGTATGTAAAAGATGCAGACAAGGACATCATTCGTAAACTCAAGGACGAAGGCAGACTCTATATCCAGGAAGTCTATCAACACAGCTATCCATTTTGCCCACGTTCGGATACACCCATTATCTATCGCACCATTCCATCCTGGTATGTGAAGGTGGAAAGCTTCAAGGATCGCCTTGCCGCCAACAACCAGCAAATCAACTGGGTGCCGGATCATATTCGCGATGGCCGCATGGGCAACTGGCTCGACAATGCCATTGACTGGTGTATCTCACGCAACAGGTATTGGGGAACCCCGTTGCCCATCTGGATTAACGATGAAAGCGACAAAGCCATCTGTATTGGTTCGATGGAAGAACTGGAACAACTTACAGGTGTGCGCGTTGACGACCTGCACCGGGAGTATGTTGATGAGCTGACTTTTACAGTGATTAGTGAAAGCGGTACCTACCGCCGTGTGGAAGAAGTGCTGGACTGCTGGTTTGAATCCGGTGCCATGCCCTATGCCCAACTGCACTACCCCTTTGAGAATCAGGAGATATTTGAAGCGGGCTTTCCTGCCGAATATATTGCCGAAGGCCTGGACCAGACCCGCGGCTGGTTCTATACCTTGCTGGTATTAAGCACGGCCTTGTTCGATAAGCCGGCATTCAAGAATGTCATCGTCAACGGCATTGTCATGGCTGAAGACGGCAAGAAGATGTCCAAGCGCCTGAATAATTACACGCCACCAGACACATTAATGGAAGAATACGGCGCTGACGCCCTGCGTCTGTACCTGATTAATTCCGGTCTGGTGAAGGGAGAAGAGCAACGTTTTACTGACTCTGGGGTGAAAGACATGGTACGCCGCGCCCTGTTGCCCTGGTTTAATTCTTTCAAGTTCCTGCAAACCTATGCAGAAATTGACAGCTGGAAAGCTGATAGCAAACGCTCAGACTCCGAAAACATTACTGACCAATGGATCCTTTCCCGACTGCAGTCCCTGAAAGCCAACGTTGCCCGGGAAATGGCGGATTACAAACTCTATAACGTCGTCCCGGCCCTGTTTGAATTCATTGAAGACCTGACCAACTGGTATATCCGTCTGAATCGTTCCCGCTTCTGGGTAGAAGACATGACGGCTGATAAACAGGCGGCGTACCAGACGTTGTATACCACCATCAAAGAGCTGACTGTCTGCATGGCACCCTTTGCGCCTTTCCTGTCCGAACATATTTATCAGGAACTAGATATTTTTGCGGCAGATAAAGCTGACCGGCCCAAATCTGTTCACTTGTGTACTTATCCTGAAGCCCGGGAAAATTTGATTCAGCCTTTACTGGAACAAGCGGTGTCACGCATGCAAAACATTATTTTGCTGGGACGACAGAAGCGTAACCAGGTAAAAGTAAAAACCAAAACGCCAATGGCCAGACTCACCATCATTCATGAAGACCAGTCCATGCTCGATGAAATCGCGCGATTGGAAAACTATATCGAGTCGGAACTGAATATAAAAACCATTACCTATTCCACCGAGGAAGACAAATACATCAACCTCTTTGCCAAGCCTAACTTACCCGTGCTGGGTAAACGCCTGGGCAAGGAACTGAACAAGTACCGCCAGCTGATCCAGGACCTGGATGGCAAACAACTTAACCAGTTACAGGAAGATGGCAGCCTTACTCTGGACGGAGAAACTTTCACAACGGAAGATGTACTCGTGTTCAGGGAAGCAAAAGAAGGTACTGAAGCCTTGTCCAACCGTTTTATCTCCATCGACATGGATTGCGAATTAAATGATGATCTGATTGATGAAGGTCTGGCGCGGGAAGTGGTCAACCGCATTCAGAAAACGCGTAAGGACATCGGGCTGAATGTGACAGACAGGATTACCATTAATTATAAAACCAACGACAAACTTGCAGCAGCCATTGAAAAGCACAGGGACTACATTACAAAGGAAACCCTGTGTACGGATTTTGCCGCTGACAAGGCTAATGAACACAGCTTTGATGTAGATGGCAACGAATTAACACTGGATATTAAGAAAGACTGACACGTAGGCCGGAATAGGGCAAAGCCCGTCATCCGGCAAGGCGCCTGAAAGACGCCAGAAAAAAAATTATAGAGGTGACAATTTACTCATGACAATTCAATCAACAGACGATCTCAGAATCCAGGCGATGAAAGAACTGCTCTCACCAGAGCAGTTGCTGGGTGAATTCCCGCTTTCAGAAGCAGCCTCTGAAACCGTTTTCAATGCGCGACGCGGCATTCAGGACATTCTCAACGGTAAAGATGATCGCCTCTTTGTGATTGCCGGCCCCTGCTCCATCCATGACCCGAAAGCTGCGCTGGAATATGCCGATAAATTGGCAGAACAAACGACAGCACTGAAAGATGATCTGCTCATTATCATGCGTGTGTATTTTGAAAAACCCCGCACTACAGTGGGTTGGAAAGGATTGATTAATGATCCTTTCCTGGATGACAGCTTCCAGATTAACGAAGGCTTGAGAGCTGCCCGCAGCCTGCTGCTGCAACTGGCTGAAAAAGGCATCCCGGCCGGAACTGAATACCTGGACCTGATCAGCCCGCAATACGTAGCCGATCTGATCGCCTGGGGCGCCATTGGCGCACGTACTACGGAATCACAATGTCATCGGGAACTGGCTTCCGGACTTTCCTGTCCGGTAGGTTTCAAGAACGGCACAACGGGTGATGTACAAATTGCCATTGATGCTATCGGCTCGGCATCCCATCCCCATCACTTCCTGTCCGTTACCAAGCAGGGCCATTCCGCGATTTTTCAAACAGCCGGTAACCCGGATTGCCATATCATTTTACGCGGCGGCCACAAACACACCAACTATGATCCGGAAAATGTCCGGGATGTGTCGGAAAAACTCGAGAAAGCTGGCTTACCGCAAAATATTATTATTGACTGCAGTCATGCCAATTCCGGCAAAAATCCTGACCGACAGGTAGTAGTGTGCCGCGATGTGGCCTACCAGATCGCCAACGGCGAAAAAAATATCAAGGGCATCATGCTGGAAAGCCACCTGGTGGCTGGTACCCAGAAAGTCATCCCTGGTCAGGAACTCACCTATGGTCAAAGCATCACTGATGCCTGTATGGATTGGGACAATACTGCAGCCCTGCTAAACGATCTGGCTGATTCTGTTAAAAGCAGACGAACTATTTAAAAAGCGCAGAGACTTTAATTAACAGGATGTAACAATTAAAGTCTTTGAGCCTTACACTGCAAGACTCTCCCTTCATTAAAAAGGCATTCAGCTACCTGACCTTACCTATCTTTACAGCCAATATTTGAACCAGTTAACTATTTAGCTATTCATTCAGGAGTAAGGAAAACCCTGATAATCCGGCCTTTTCCAAGCACACTTACTTCAGCCTTTTGAAAACGTCAACCAGTTCACAGGTGCAACGCAACCTGGTTCAAACTTTCGTCAAACAAGTGCCAAACTGTCGTTTAGTGTGACCGAATTAAAAACAATTACAAAGAACCAGGTTCAAACTGCAAGCCATCGATCCATGAGGTAACTCAACAGTGATGGCGATTTTAAAATTTCTCATAGAAGCAATCATAGGTATTGCTATTTTATTGGCCTGTGTTTTGTTCAGTTCTTTGCTTTTTGCCGAACCCGCTATTATTCAGAACAACCAACTTGTTGTTCCGCGCGTGGACTTCAGCGATATGGGTCCTGTGGAAATTCGTTTTGATAATAATACCAGTGACGGCATCAGTCTTGTAACCGATTCCTATATTGATGCCGATCCCGTCAGTGAACTATCCGGCATATTCGACGAAGCAACAGGATCATTGGAGCTGTTTGAAGTTCGTCTTCCAGGAGGAAAATCCTGGTGGGCCATGCTGGAGATGGTTTCTCCGGACGACAATGAAACCTTCGTGCTCAGAGCAGTACAGCCGCTCACTAACGAGGAGCCTGCCCCCAATCCTGACAACCATGATGCCCCACCCCATACATTTGCACGGGATGTATTTTGATGTCGTAACTGGAGAGCATCAACATAAGCCGCGCAAGCACACCATCGTCGTTAAACCCGGCGAGAAAATGGCAATTGATATCACTGCAGATGCGCCCGGCGAGTGGGCCTTTCATTGTCACCTGCTGTATCACATGAAAGTCGGCATGATGCAGACAGTGTCTGTGATGGCAGGCATGTCATGAGAATTCTTGTTCTATTCTTAGTGTGCTTGTTGAATTTACCCGCGCTTGCTCAATCGGCGGCTGATTTAGCAACTACAGCAGCAGTACGACAACAAATGACCCGCATGCATGGTGATTCCCTCAATTCACTTTTCATTGCGGAGCGCCTGGAAAATCATAGTGATGACGGTAACAACAATACAGTGTGGGAAGCCCAGGGCTGGGTCGGTTATGACCGTGACAAGTTGTGGCTGAAATCTGAAGGGGAATCCGACGCCGGCGAATCAGAATTACAGGCACTTTACAGTCGCGCCATATCCCCGTTTTGGGATCTGCAGTTGGGACTACGCCATGATTTTGGCACTGAACAAAACCGGGATTATGCGGTAATCGGCCTGATGGGACTGGCGCCCTACTGGTTTGAACTGGACGCCGCCGCCTTTATCAGTGATGAAGGCGATGTCAGCGCCCGCCTGGAAGCTGAATATGAATTACGTTTTACCCAGCGCCTGATCCTGCAGCCACGCATGGAACTCAACTATGCCTTCAGCGAAGACCTGGTCAATGGCATAGGCAAAGGCATGAGCAAGGCGCATCTTGGCCTGCGCCTGCGCTATGAATTCAAACGGGAAATTGCACCCTACATCGGCCTGGCCTGGGAGAAGTCCTTCGGTAAAACGGCCAACCTGATCAGGGCAACAGGAATGGACAATGAAGAGTTGGTTTTTGTGGCAGGTCTCAGAGTCTGGTACTGACCATGAGTGAGCATAGCTGCCATCCCCCCAAAGGCAAACCCGATTTCCTGCTCTGGGGTTCGCTTGTGAGCATTGTCTTTTTGTATCTGCACTTTGCACTGCTTGAAGAATCTACTGCTTTTGTTCAGTGGTATGCCACCCTGGCATCCTCAGTGTTTGATCTCGTCAACACCATGTGGTGGGGAGTCACCCTGGGCATTTTGATGATATCAGCTCTGTCGCGGATACCCCGTGAATTTGTCATGTCCATCCTGGGTTCTACCAAAGGGCTCAATGGCATACTGCGGGCCACAGCGGCAGGTGTGTTACTGGATTTGTGTAGCCACGGCATCCTGATGGTGGGTGCCAAGTTGTATGAACGTGGCGCCAGCATTGGCCAGGTTATTGCCTTCCTGGTTGCCAGTCCCTGGAATTCCTTCTCCCTGACCCTAGTTCTGATTGCCTTGATTGGCCTGAAATGGACCCTGGCTTTCATCGTGTTATCAATGGTGATTGCCATTATCGCGGGATTGCTCTTTGATGCGCTGGTTAAACATAAGGTCCTGCCGGATAACCCCAGCCAGATACAATTACCGGAAAATTTTCGCTTCTGGGCCAATGCCGGCAAGGCACTGAAGGAAACCACTTTCACACCCGGCTTTATCGGTGGCATGTTAAAAGACGGAATCAAGGAATCACGCATGGTCATGCGCTGGATTTTGTTTGGTGTCATGCTGGCAAGCCTGGTGCGCGCCTTCCTGTCACCGGAAACCTTTGGCACCTATTTTGGTCCGACCCTGGCGGGACTCGGCTTGACCGTTATCATCGCCACGATAATGGAAGTGTGTTCCGAAGGCTCTACACCTATCGCCGCCGATTTATTGACCCGCGCCAATGCCCCCGGCAATGGTTTCGCCTTCCTGATGACCGGGGTATCAACGGACTACACGGAAATCATGGTGCTGCGGGAAACCACAAAGAGCTTCAAGATCGCCCTCTTCCTGCCTTTAATCACGGTGCCACAAGTGTTGATAGTAGCCTGGTTATTGAACGGCATCGTTTAAATGAATTACGTAAAAAAGGGGACAGTGACTTTTCCCTATAAAAGTCACTGTCCCCAAATGAAAAAAAGGAAATTCTCTTCTAAACTGAAATTGAATTCATGAGAGAAAAGGAAATTTCATGCCGAGAATTCCAAGAATAGTTATTCCGAATTATCCTCATCACATCACACAACGTGGAAATCGCCGCCAAAAAGTTTTTTTTAGTGATAATGATTATAAAACTTATGTGAAGCTGGTTTCCAAAGCATTGATCAAGACCGGTACGCGGATATTAGCTTACTGCCTAATGCCAAATCATGTGCATCTGATTGCTGTACCAACTGCTCCTGATGGTTTAAGCCGGGTTTTCAGGGTAGCCCATGTCCGCTATACGCGTATGATCAACAAGCGAGAAAACTGGCGTGGTCATTTATGGCAGGAAAGGTTTCATTCGTTTGTTATGGATGAACAGCATTTACTGGCAGCAGTTCGATATGTTGAGTTAAATCCTGTTCGCGCTGGATTGTGTGCACATCCCGATCAGTGGCGCTGGTCTAGTGTTCATGCACATTTACACAAACAGGATGACAAACTGGTGACAGTTAAACCTATGCTGGATTTGATTCAGGGTGATTGGAAAACTTATTTGAATTTTTGCCATTCAAACGAAGAAACTCGTCAAATTCGCAAACATAATAGTACAGGGCGCCCCCTTATAAAAAAGTCTTACTCTTCTGCGAAGCAATAGGCGCAAATTTTATTGCCGTCAGGATCTCTCAGATAAGACGCATAGGCATTCGGCGCAAAGCTGCGTGGTCCTGGCTCACCAGAGTCAGTGCCACCAGCGGCTAAACCAGCTTCATGGAATTTATGCACCTGGTCGCGAGTTTCGGCAACAAACCCGGTAGTGCCACCATTGGCTGCACAGGCCGGATTGCTATCAGAAGGGGTCAGAATAACGAATTCCGGCGCACCATTTTTTCCATACATCATGGCAGTTGGATGTAAATTACCTATCTGGTCTATTCCCAGAGCACCGAGTGAGGCGTCGTAGAATTTTACAGCTGAATCAAAATCATTAGTGCCTAACGTTACATGGGTAAAAATTGCCATTCTTGTTTCCTTGTTTATGGATTTACTATTATTGAAAAGAAGTTATCTGAATTACTCAGATTTTTTATTGTACAGAACAACCCACCGGATCCCAGCCCTCATTACCTGAAAGCTTTTTCAGATCGGTAGTTTTGATAAAAGGTCCGGAGAAATAAATCGGGTCTTCCACGATGGACGTGATACTTATCCAGCTATCGCCATTGGGCATAGCGTGCAGATCAAAATATTCAGTGATTGTAGTCTCGGAACTATAAGGTGCACCATTGCGACGAATGTAACCCGCTGTCAGGTTTCTGGTAACGACTTTCAGGCCTCCCCCGCTATTGCCCGGTGCCATCTGCCATTCGGCTTTCGAAAAACCCTGCAATGAAGGTGCTCCGGGGGCGGTGTCGTTAAAATGCAAGAGCCGGGTCTGATTGCCGAAATCAGTCTCAATTTTCAGTGTATTGTCGTCTTCCCAGCTGATATTGAAGCGACCAGGCAAGCGCATGATAGCTGGCGCCCCGAAGCCAAGACAGGCCAGACCACTGGCGCTATCTATGTCCGGATCCCAGGTATTGCCAACGCGCCTGCCTTCAGCATTTAGCGGCAAGCCCGTGAAAAAACCGGCATCCGGAATTACCATCCTAAAGCGCCAGTCTTCATTGATCACTGAAACCCAGTAGCCGGTAAAGTCCACCGGTGCGTTGTCACGGGCACTGCCCTGTTGCCGCCCGCCTGGCTGCGCCATCACAGTACCAGTAAAGGCAAACAGCATTACCAAAGCAAACGTTGAAAATCTTTTCATCATCGGACTACTTCCTGAATTCTGCTTTTAATCTACTAATCTACTAATCGACAACTTCATCGGGATTTCTGCCCCATGTCAGACCATCGGAAGGTCTTTCCAGAGTCAGCATGAGCGCTCTGAATTCTCCCCGTACCCGTGAAGGTCTGACCGTGAGAATTACTTCGTCACCGTTGCGCAGTGAATCCCGGGAAATACCCTGTCGCGTTAAATTGCTGGGGGCACTCCATTCCACCGTCCAGCGCTGCACTTCCCCGTTTTCATCTTCTGTCTGCATGTAGACATAGGAATGCGGCGCGCGTAACTGAAACCTTACCAGTTCTCCTTCAAGGGTTACCGCCTGATTCACATCATAGGTTGCGGCATAGGAATGATGGCCAACACTGGTCATCGGTGTCAGTAAGGCTGTGATCAAAAAGCTTGCCAATAATAGTTTCGCTTTCATTCTGATTACTCCTGTTCGTTTTTCAACATACGTGTTGTTCAATCTGGTTCGAAGTATTACTGCGTGAGACTTTGATACACCGCAGCCACAAACATCTGCGTGGTCCAGTCACCGCTGTCACTGCCATAGCGTGGATCAAAATCCATTGTTGGCCTGGCGGCCTGAACCTGTGCCAGTGTCATGCCCTTATCAATCAGGTCCTGCACCCGGTCACTGATGATCTGTACCATATTTCTATAGGACGCCACGTCGGCGGTATCTGACAAGCGGCCTCGGCCAGGAATAATCCAGGTGCCGCCCTGTGAGCGATATTCTCCAACTGCTAAATCCAGAATATGATTCAGACCGTCAATAACGCCCTGAACACTGCCGCCACGCTCAAGATGTATCCTTGGATAACTCACTGTGGAATAAATATCTCCGGCACTGATGACTTCAGAGTGCCGGAAATAGACGATGGTATCGCCATCAGTGGTAGCAGCCGGTTCGTGATAGGCAAGTACGGCTTCGCCATTGAAATAGGAGGTCAGCTTATAGAGTTCACTGTAAAAGGATTCGCCAGGCCAGAATTCAGCTTCTGTAGACCAGGGATCATCAGTTGGACCCGACATCGCAATCAGGGCATTTTCATGGGCAATTATTTTGGCAACCCCATTCCTGCCATCATCACCGATAGCAGCTATTGCGGCATTGCCGCCAACATTCTCGGGAGCCGCATTGGTATTAAATATGTAATTCAAGGGTCGTGCCGGCGCAGGCGAGCTGATAATCGTATTCATATAAGGACTGGACCAGCCACTGGGTGTGCCCGGACAGGCCATACCAAAACAGTTATTACGTTGCGCAGCCATCGTCTGGCTGTTCAGTAAATTCAGTTGTTCTATAATTTTATCTGACATGGCTTCCGGCCCGGTATTTACCATCAGCATGCCCTCTCCGCCGACCGATACCGTGATATTGCGTCCGTCTGCGATGAGCATGTAGATATTTCCCTGCACCGGCAAAATATGCACTTCACTATCTTCCGGGCTTTGTGCTGCAATTCGATCCCGGGCAGAGCGTTCAGACACAGAGGAAGGCACTCTAAGATCATCAACACTGATTGATCCGTTCAGCACACCACGATACTCAGGATAAACGGTTTTTACGCCGCCCCTGATAGCCTCATAGGGGACCCAGCTTTCCTCAGGTAACCATTCATTAATAAACAACTCCCGGTCCGGTAACAGGTGCGGCACGAAATGCGGGTTGGTTCCCCCGGATTCAGCAAAGGTACCTGCATTGCAGATTTCCATATTCACGCGTGATACCGGGTGATCCAGATAGGTCTGTGACTGCACAAAGGGTTCATCCATGTAGACCGGATCATCAGTGACCTGAACAATGGACAGAATATCGTCATGACGCGTCAGGTACTCACTCATGGTCAGCATATCGCTGGTTTGGGGTCCACCGCGGCGTAAAAAGCCGTCTTTTAGATGCGTGGTTTTTACCACCAGGGTATTGCCTTCCCAGTGCCCGGTGGAAAACCCGGTCCAGGTGTGCGGCGCCCAGGCTGGAGGATGTTCACGGCCATCCATAAAAATGGGTCGGTCCAGTGAGCGCCAGAACTGCACATGATAGGCACGCACACTGCGATCCAGGGGATCCAGTTCACTGAGTATTCTGGCACCACCAAGACCACGCCACTGATGCGGCGCCGAATGCGGGCGACATTGAAACTGGGGCGTACCCCACAAGGATTCAGCAGTGGTATCCGAGCGCAGGCGGCCGGCTTCGTTAAAGGGAACCCCGAGATAATCATCCGGATTGGGTTGCACGCCACCTGAACCCGCATCTTCATTGAGTTCAAGCAACCATTCCCCGCTGATATCCGGTGGAGAAGCCGTCCGCCCCACTAAAAACTGGGCAGAAGCCTCAACCATGGTCAGGCCAAGACACAGAAAACCTGCGACTTTTAATCCCATGAGTTTTCGATTGTTCATCCTGCTTCCCCTGCATAGTATTGGATAAAGGCGATAGTAGTTCTAAAAAAGAGTTAACCCGTCACCTTTGTGTCTCCAAGAGTATCTTGATTGCTGTGGCGTGAAAAGCCTGTTTGCTAGATTCTGATCTTACTTGCACCGCTTGAGTTTAAAGGAATCAAGGGGTCAGAGTTCTTGATTCCGGATGTTAAGAATCAAGAACTCTGACCCCTTGATTTACTGACCCCTTGATTCGACCCCTTGATTTAGGATCAAGAACTCTGACCCCTTGATTTGATAAGAATCAGTCATTCGACACTGTTATTTCGGATAGAGTATACAAACTCCATAAACTCTGAAGAGCGACTATTGGCTCCCGTAGAATTCACCCAGATTTCAAAAATTGGCCAACCGGTGGTTTCGTTGACAAGAATCGCAGGTTCGACATCCAAATATCCTGAATTGTATTGTTCAAGTCGATTTTCGTTTAACGTCATCATCATGTTATATAAGATTAAAGCCCTCCTTAGTTCGGCTCCTTCAGCGAGAGCTTCTCCTTTAGTCATTTTATCCCAAATATCTGCATGACTAAGAATTTGTGTCTGAAAATACATTTCAGTATCTAAAGAAGCTTGAAAAGTTGCTGCATTCGCCTCACGATTTCCATCTGCTATTTGAAAACCAACAAAAACTAGAGATAAAAGATAGCTATCGCCGATATGATTTCTGCAACCAGAGCATATTGTTGTAGTTTTTCCTTCACAGTCATCCCTCAGCAATTTGGAATTGAATATTGAATGTCAGGTTTTACCCCAAAAGTGAACCTAAGAACAACCTTTAACAAGATTTGTACCGAACGTCTGCTCGCAACCAAAGAAGACGTTCATAAAAAAACCAGACTACAGCCTGGTTTTTTATTTGGTGGGGCATGTAGGGATCGAACCTACGACCATCGGATTAAGAGTCCGGTGCTCTACCAACTGAGCTAATGCCCCAAATTTTTTTTACTGTACCTATCTACTTCAGCTATAACTGTAATTTAGTTGAGCAGGCCCTGCGGGCCCGGTGCGCATTCCTGCCGACAATCACAGATTGCCGGCGTTCGGCTTCGCATGGAGCTGCCGCTCCATAATCGCTCACCTCACCCAACTGAGCTAATGCCCGAAAGAAAAGCGATTATAACGATTTTTACCTGTTAGTCAGCTTTATAACCAAATCGGGAAATCATTTCCTTGCCTGCATTACTTTGCATGAAGGACATAAAATCTTCAGCTACACCACTATTTTTGGAACTTCTAATTATCACCGCATCCTGACGAATCGGTTCATGCAGATTCGGTGGCACTATCCACCCTCTACCCTTTGGGAGTTCTTCACTTGATGACAATTGCGACAGTGCGATAAAGCCGGCATCAGCATTACCGGTAGTAACAAACTGGAAAACCTGATTAATATTTTCTCCTAATACCAATCTGCTTTCATATTCATCACTAATCTCAAACTTTAACAAAACCTCCATGGCTGCCTGTCCATAGGGAGCCAGGCGGGGATTGGCGATAGCAAGATTTTCTATTGCTATATTTCTCAGCGCATCCAGAGGCTCAATGTCTTCACTGTAACTCCACAGAACCAGGGAGCCCTCTGCATAAGTAACGCGGCTTTCCGGGTCCGCCAATCCTGCTTCTATTAATAGCTGCGGTTTTTCCTGGTCTGCGGAGAAAAAGATATCGTAGGGCGCGCCATTGATAATCTGGGCATAAAGCCTGCCGGATGAGCCAGGTGAAACAGTAATCTGATGCCCGCTATCTGCTTCAAAGGCCTCGGTAATGGCCTGCAGGGGGCCTGCAAAATTAGCCGCTACAGCAATACTCAGTTCTGCAGCCAAAACTGGCGTGAACAGCGAGATATTAGCGAAACAAACAGCAAATAAGGTTCTGAGCATTGTCAACGGCTCGGCAATCTTTGAATTCCGGATTAATACTACATGATGCCCAGGCGCTTAAGAAGTCAGGGATTGCGCCCAGGTCAGAAATGCGATTGTATCCATAATTCGAGGCTGGACACCCGCTGACATCCTGTTTACCCTTGGTTTCCTGTTAAAGCTGTCTATTCCAGGATCGAAAACAAGCACTATTTATAAGATCGAAAACAAGCACTATTTATAAGATCGAAAACAAGCACCAAGCATTGGGGGAATAACATTGTTACATCCAAATCTACGCCAGGTTTTTGCCTGTATAAGTCTCTGCCTTGCTGCAACAGGCTCATTTGCCCAAATCAACGGTTTTACCGGCCAGGTACTGGAGGTTATTCCTCCCGACCGCGAATTTGCCACCTCCGATGAGCATTACCAGTACCTGCTGGACAGGGCCAATGGCGGCACGCAGCATACCTGGGATTCGGTGCCACGCTGGGATGGTTTGTGGTACACCTCCGGTAATAACCATATGGACGCCTTCGTTGATGGCGGCTTGCGTGGAGGCACTGTCAAAGAAGGTGTATTGACCCCTGCCTATGAGACCGCCTACAAGGAACGCTGGCGCCAGCAGCAAGAAGAAGGCCAGGTGGGTTACGACCGCCTCACCCACTGCGAGCCAGCCGGAATGCCACGCTGGTTGCTTGAGCCTTACAATCACGAATTCATCAACATGCCCCACCAGTCCTACTTCATCAACGATTTCGCCAACAGTATTCGTCGTATTTATATCGGCAAGGAACATACTAATCTCGCCGAGATGAATGGTTCCCATTCCTGGTATGGCGACACCATTGGCTTCTGGGATGGCGATAAACTGATTACCCACACCAAATATGTGAGACCAGCGGATTTCACGCGCTGGTCCCCCATGACCAGTAATGAGCTGGAACTGGTGGAGACCTGGGAGTTTAAAGAATTTGAAGACTTCCCAAGACTGGTGGTTCAGGTGACCATGTATGACAAACACGCCTTTTTGAAACCGATTAATTTTGTGTACGCTTTCCGCCAGGCAACTGACCTGGATGAAATCGGCTACCGCGTTCAACATTGGGAATGCGATGCCAGCAGCAACTCCTACCTGGATGAAAACGGCCTGACCAATTTTTACCTGCCCGGTGAAGCAGGCTACAAGGATCCCCGTGCTGCAACCCTGTTTTCAGAACTGCCAGGCCAAACACCTGATCCCTTTGATGATCCCGTACTACAAAACCAATAAGAGACAAGGTACAAGGTACAAGGTACAAGGTAAGGCTGAATTTTTGGATTAACTATGTCAAGCACACTACAAAATATAAATATTCAACGAGGCATTAGAACCATGAAACTAACTTTGAGCTGCAAGGCTTTGCTTTTAACTTGTATCTTTTATCTTGTATCTGGCGCAGCCCAGGCGCACCACAGCTTTTCCATGTTCGACCGTGAAACAGAAATGGCCTTCACCGGCACCGTTGTGCGCTGGGCATTCAACAATCCCCATGCCTGGCTTTACATCAATGTTGAGGGAGAAAACGGGGAAGTCGTTGAATGGGGTTTTGAAGGTGGTGCACCCCCTTCACTGATTCGTAACGGCATTACTGGTCGTACCTTCCAGCCGGGTGACGAAGTCACGGTTATGTTCAGCCCACTAGTGGACGGTCGTCCGGGTGGTGCCATGTGCTGGATACAGCTGGAAGATGATTCCTACGTCACTCCAGCTGATGGCGGTTGTGGTACACGCGACCCTGAAAGCCGAGGCCGCTGGGAAAAATGGCTGGAGCAAGGCATCTCTTCAAGTAAAGATCCTTTAGCCATCCGCTAAGCGATTGTTCTGCTATGTGAGCAGGAATAAAACATCATTAAAAAAAGGAAGCCAACTGGCTTCCTTTTTTTATTCAGGGAAAAACTCCCCTTAACAGTTTGGCCTCAGCGACACGGGAAATACCTTCAATCATTGCTGCCGTGCGCATATCTGTTCCATCTTTTTGGCTGCGCAATAGCGTGCGCTGGAAAGCACCAACCATGATCTTGTGCAGTCGATCATTCACTTCTTCCATGGTCCAGGCAAATTCCTGGGTGTTCTGCACCCACTCAAAATAGGATACCGTGACACCACCGGCATTGCCCAGAATATCCGGAAGCACAAAAACTCCCTCTTCTCTTAGTAAATAATCCGCTTCAAGCGAAGTGGGACCATTGGCGCCTTCTGCCAGAAGTTTGCACTTGATATAGGGCGCATTGGCCTCTGTGATCTGGTTTTGTAGCGCACAGGGCGCCAGGATATCGCATTCCAGTTCCAGTAATTCCTGGTTATTGACTTCATCCGCTTCGGGATAGCCCTGCAGCGTGCCATGCTCGTGTATCCATTTATCGACGGCCTTCAGATTCAGGCCTTTACTATTATATATCCCGCAATTGACATCACTGACTGCCAGCACGGACACACCCAGCTCATCGAGAAAATGCGCCGCATTTCGGCCCACGTTACCGTAGCCCTGGATTATTGCGGTGGATTGTTTCAGGTTCATGCCCAGATGGTTTGCAGCTTCTGCGATGAGGTAAACCAATCCCCTGCCGGTGGCTTCTTCTCGTCCGTAAGAGCCGCCCAGCACAACGGGTTTACCGGTAACAATCTCGGGAACGGCATAACCGGCCTGCTGGCTGTAGGTATCCATGATCCAGGCCATGACCTGGGCATTGGTGCCCATATCAGGCGCTGGAATATCCTTGTCCGGGCCAATCATGCTGTGAATTTCCATGGTGTAGCGTCGGGTTAAACGCTGTAATTCAGGGCGACTCATATTCAGGGGGTTTATTCTTACACCCCCCTTGGCACCACCAAAGGGTAAATGCATGAGGGAGCATTTCCAGGTCATCCACATGGCCAGGGCGGAAACTTCACCCAGGTTTACATCTTCGTGGTAGCGAATACCGCCCTTGGTAGGCCCCATGGTCAGCACATGCTGTACCCGGTAGCCAAATACTGTTTCCACTTCAGAGTATTCATCCATTCGACAGGGGAAGCTGACAATCATGGTGCGCTGGGGAAACAGCAGGCGATCACGAATATTCTCGTCCAGCCCCATTATTTCAGCAGCTTTCAGAAACTGGCTCTGGGCCAGCTCCAGCATGGGGGAATCCCACTCTGCCTTGGGTAAAGCGACGGCAGAAGGTGAAACTTTAGTTTCTGCTTGTTGCGGTTCTTTTTCACTCATAGCGCTGGAATTTCCTGCAAAGACTCATCAAGTGGAAGTATCTTGAAATTAATAATGCCATAGAATGTGGAAATTATTGGCATTAGCAGATTAAAAAAACAATAAGGCAAGTACACTATGGTCGGCACGCCCAGTGATGCTGCCATAAATGCACCACAGGTATTCCAGGGCACCAGGGCAGAAGTAACAGTTCCTGCATCTTCAATCACCCTGCTCAGATTAACAGGTGCAAGGTTATGATGCTGGAAGGCCACCTTGTACATCCTGCCGGGCACCACGATGGCCATGTATTGGTCAGCGGCAATGATATTGGCGCCAATACAGGTCATTACTGTTGAAAATATTATTGATGCTGTGCTCTTTGCCCTTTTCATAATGGCTTTAACCAGGGATGTCAGCATGCCCGTCTGCTCCATGGCACCTCCAAAAAAGATGGCGCAAAGCATCAACCAGATAGTGTTCATCATATTGGCTGCGCCGCCACCACTCAACAAATCATCAAGAATCATATCGCCGGTGCCTGCTGTATAGCCGGCAAACATAATGGTCCAGGCAGCCCGGAATTGGCTGTTGCCGGGATCCAGATCTGGCTGGAACAGCAAAGCCAATATCAGGCCAAGCAAGGCTGAAATCATGATTGCCGGCATCGCTGGTACTTTTTTCCAGGCCATGAACAGCAACACCAGCAAGGGCAGCAGAAAAAACCAGCCAATAGCAAAATTGGCCTGAAGCAGTACCAGGGTGTTTCCCAGATCATTAACATCTGAGGAAGGCTCGGCAGTCAGCCCAAGAATAGTAAACATGAGCAGTGCAATCCCAAGAGCCGGGAAGGTTGACCAGGTCATGTGGCGAATATGTGAAAACAGATCAACGCCTGCCACGGCGGGTGCCAGGTTGGTGGTATCCGACAGGGGTGACATCTTGTCACCAAAGTAGGCACCGGAAATTATGGCACCGGCGCAAATTGCCGGGGAAAGCCCAAGACCGGCGGCGGTGCCTATCATGGCAACGCCGACACTGGCTGCTGTGGTCCAGGAGCTGCCAATACTCAGGGAGACAATGGCACAGACCAGGCACACAGCCGCATAAAATATACCCGGATTAAGCAGCGTCAGGCCGTAATAAATCATGGTTGGCACCACACCACCGGCAATCCAGGTAGCAATCATGATGCCCACCGCCAGCAGGATAAAGCTTGGTGCAAACACCACTGTCATGTTTTTGTAGATGCCTTGCTCCATGGCATCCCAGGTCATGCCGTTTTTCATCCCCATCAGCAAGGCCACACAACCGGATAACAACAACACTATCTGATTCGGACCATAGGACGAATCTTCCCCAAAAAACCGCACTGACAGTGTCAGGCCAAGAATCAAAAAACAAAGTGGTACCAGCGCATCTTTAATCGATGCCGAGCTATCCTTTTTGGGTTTATCTGTATTCATCGTTTAAAGAAACTATAAAAAAGTCACAAGTCGTAAATTCCTGGTCGCAAGTCACAAGTCTCAAGGTACGACTCGTCAACCTAATCAAAATAATTTCGATCAGGTCTTGAAAAGGACAATCTGTTAAAAAAGTTACCTGAATTAACAACTATTTGCATTAAGTAAAGATCTATCAAGTCAACGTGTCGTACCTTGAGACTTGTGACTTGTAACTTGAGACTTGTGACTGTTCATTTGTAACTCGTGGCTTGCGGCTCTCGCGTCATGCGAGATAATGAATAACGAGTCCCGATTTAAGCTTTGGTTCAAACCAGGTCGTCTTCGGTGGCATCAGTTCACCCTGCCCGGAAATGGTCATGAGCTGTTCAACACTGATGGGATAGCAGGCAAAAGCTGCAGCAAATTCGCCACTGTCCACCGCTTGCTCCAACGCACCCTGGCCACGAATACCGCCGATAAAATCGACCCGCGGATCGACTCTGACATCCTTAATATCCAGTAAAGGAGAAAACACTGTGTCCTGCAGGATGGAAACATCCAGGGCACTGACTGTATTAGAGTGTAACGCAGCCGGGTTTTTCAGAGTAAGACGATACCACTGCCCGTCCAGGTACAGGCCAAACTGCCCATGCGTTGTTGGCATGGCTTCAGTCTTGTTGGGTTTGATTTCATAGTGCTCAGCCAGCGCATCAAGAAATGCCTGGGCATCCATACCACCAAGATCACGAACAACCCGGTGATAGCCCAGGATATTCAGCTGGTCATGTGGAAAGAGTACGGCCATGAAAAAATTATAGGCTTCATTGCCGGTATGTTGGGTGTTTTGCTCGCGGCAATAGTCCCGATACCGCACAGCTGCTGCAGAGCGATGGTGACCATCAGCAATAAACAAGGTGGGTACTGTTGCAAACAGACTGCTGATTTCATTCAGTAAATCCTTGTCCGTCAAAGGCCATAGCTGATGCCTGACATTATCAGAAGTGAAATCAAATTCCGGGCTTGCCCTGCAGTGTTCTGCAACAAGCCTTTCTATTTTTTCTTCTGTCCGATAGGTTAAAAAAACCGGCCCGGTCTGCGCCTGTACTGCCTGCATATGTTTGACCCGGTCATTTTCCTTCTCCGGGCGGGTCAGTTCATGCTTTCTGATGATGTCCTTTTCATACTCATCAGCACTGACCAGTCCGACAATTCCTGTCTGGGCATGCAAGACCTGTCCATCCTGCTCAAGGGCTTGCCGGTATAAATAGAAAGCAGGATGTGCGTCCCTGGTAAAGATTCCTTCAGCCAGAAAACGTTCCATGTTTTGCCTGCCCTGTTCATAGACAGCATCGCTATGAACATCTACATCCTCGGGCAGGTCAATTTCAGGTTTGTTGATGTGCAGAAAACTCAGCGGGTTATTTTCGGCCAGTTGCCTGGCTTCACCGCTCGAGATGACATCGTAGGGTGGCGCGGCAACCTGTTCGGCCAGTTTGCCTGGTGGCCGCATTCCTGCAAATGGAAGGACAGTTGCCACTTATAGGGAACCTCTAGGTAACCGCGATTAATTCCACTTCAAAAATCAGAGCCTGGTAAGGCCCAATAGCCCCGCCAGCACCATTGGCACCGTAGGCGAGTTGATGCGGAATATAGAGATTCCATTTATCACCTTCTTTCATCAACTGTAAGGCTTCGGTCCAGCCAGCAATCACACCGCCTACAGGAAATTCTATAGGTTCACCTCGATCAACTGAACTGTCAAAAACAGTGCCGTCAATTAAAGTACCGTGGTAGTGCACCCGAACTGTTGAAGAGGCAGAGGGTGTTTCACCTTCGCCGGATTCCAGGATTTCGTATTGCAGGCCACTGTCTGTGACAGTAACTTCTGCTCGCTTGGCATTTTCTTCCAGAAACTGCTCGCCTTGTCCCGCCTGTTTACCAGCATTTTCATTTTGTTGTTTCATCAAGCGTTGATTCAATTCTTCAATGGCGGATTTGATATCAGCTTCATCAATTTGGCTGGGCTTGCCTTCCAGTACATCTGAAATCCCCGCAACAACGGCTTTGATGGACATGCCCTCGAAAGGCTGCTTGGCCAATTGCTCGCCGACTTGTCGGCCTATGCCATAACTGGCGTGTTCATCTTTGGTGGTAAATTCTTCAGACATACTATTTTCCCGGTTTTATAAAAAGCCCGTGATTCTAACATGCTCAATAATATTCGCGACTAAAGTCCCTCTCATTTCAATGCAGGAGCTGTTTTTGACCCGATTAAAGTAAAGATGCAGTTGTTCACCAGAGACTGCTCTCCTACAATGTTCGAAACCGAGCATCAGACAGGAAAAGAGACATGGCTGCCGAGCCACTGTGGGGAATAGATCTGGGAGGGACCAAGATTGAAATCCTGATAATGGATCCCTTTTCCCATGAGGTGCTTGCCAGGCAACGGATAGAGACACAAAGGGAGAAAGGCCGTGCCCATATCCTCAATCAAGTCAAAAAACTGATCAATGCCACCAGCAAGGAACTGAATATCTGGCCCGAACGCATTGGCATAGCCATGCCGGGCACACTGGATCCCGTTACCGGTCTGGTGAAAAACAGCAACACGACCTGTCTGAATAACACCCCGCTCAAACGCGACCTGGAAAAACTGCTCCAGCTGGAGCTCGTGCTCGCCAACGATGCCAATTGTTTTGCCCTGGCGGAAACCCACCTTGGGGTCATCCCTGAAGAATTTCCCCATGCTGAAGTCATCTTTGGCATCATCCTGGGAACAGGAGTCGGTGGCGGTATTGTTATCGACGGCAAGGTCATCGGTGGCAATCATGGCATTGGCGGGGAATGGGGACATATCCAACTGGATCCTGAAGGACCACCCTGCTACTGCGGCGCCAGTGGCTGCGTAGAAACCTATATATCAGGCCCTGTTCTGGAAAATATCTACTTGCAGCTGAGTGGACAATCCCTGCCCCTGAAAGAAATAGCCGCACGGGAAAGCAGTGATCCCCATGCAGAACAGGTGATCAACCACCTGATAAGGCATTTTGCCCGGGCTTTGTGCCAGATCCTCAATGTCCTGGATCCTGATGCGGTCATTATCGGTGGTGGTGTGGGCAATATTGATGCTTTATATGAAGAGCGCTGCCTCGACGAAATCAACAAGCACATTTTTAACCATGGCTTCCATGGTCGGCTCCTGAAACCTGCACTTGGGGACAGTGCTGGTGTATTCGGGGCAGCGATGCTGGTTGATTACAGCAACTAGTTTGTTCTAGATACTGGGCATGACTGCCACCATCAGCAAGGGCAATATCCTGAACACCGCATAGACAAGAACAGCGGCATAGATTGCGCCAGCCAGCCGCTGCAAAAGCTTATTCACCGTAGCATCCATTTCCTGCTGCTTGCGCTGGATGAAGTCACGCATGGCACTGTGCAACGTGCCGCTGGCTTCACTGGCAACCAGAAAGGAATTCACTTCAACGCTTTTCAGTATTTCAAATTGGTTGAGTGTTTCGCTAAGACTGGCGCCACTTTTACTGATCTTGCTGATCGCAAAAGCATGCTGCTGCCGGAATTTTTTGTTAGGAAAACACCGCTGCATGAGCTTTAGCGCATTCACGGCATCCATACCGCTTTCCAGACACAGCGTTAACAGATCCAGATACGACACTTCAAATAACTGCCTGAGAAAATGCTCGTCTCCAACAAAGCGCAGACTGCGCATCAGCCAGGCATTGAATGCACCAATTTCAGCGCGCTCAAAGGATTTTAAAAGCAAGGCGCGGAAAAAGAATCTGATAAGTAATAAACTGATCCCAGCCTGCACGCTATAGGCAATCAGGGTCAAACTGCCATTCGCTACAGCTGGAATGGGCAACAGAATAATCGCGGCAATCAAAGTCAGCATGGGCGTCACCAGTTTGCCTTTGATGTGAGAATACTGCGCCACTTTTGCCGAGCAAAATTCATCCAGCCTGGCCAGGACTGCTTCAAGCCTGCCGCTGGTTTCGCCAATGTGTATTAATTCAGCTTCCCAGGGAGTAACCAGGGATGCCGCTGTAAAGGCCTTGGCAATGGAGCTGCCCTTATTGAGCTCCCGCTGCAAAATGACACCGGCCTCGGCGGAGGAAGACGGCAGTAATTGCGCATCCACGACCTGCCGCAGGGTTAATCCCGACTTCATGCCCATGTGAAGCTTCTGGTAGAAACTGGCTCTGTCTTGCAGGTTCATGCTACTTTTCAACTTTGTTTTAAATAACACTGACAACCAAACCACGCTTGTCATCACTAACCCTATCATGACATATACTCAAGCCAGGGAATATTTTCTTAGCCTGCCGGATGTGGATCTTGACTACCCCTTTGGGCCTGAAGTGGCCGTTTTCAAAATTCACAAAAAAATGTTCGCGACCCTGGTAGAAAGCGATGGCAAAGCCTTCTCCAACCTGAAATGCGATCCCGACGAAGCGCTGATGCTGAGAGATCTGTTTCCTGAAGTCACCCCTGGCTATCACATGAACAAGAAGCACTGGAACACTCTCGAACTGGAGGGGCAATTGCCCCGAGGTGAGATCGAGCGCATGATGGATAATTCCTATACACTCGTAGTTCGTAGTCTGCCAAGGAAAGTAAGACAGGCGCTGGAAATAAAATTTGGAAAGGAAAACCTTTACCGTTAAGAAGTTTCGCATTTGAAAATCAAATATTTCATTGTTCTGGTGATCCTGGCCGCCATCTGGGGCTCATCTTTTCTGTTTGCCCGCATCTCCGTAGAAGAATTTGGTGCCATCCCGCTCAGTGCCGTGCGCTCATCCATTGCGGCCTTAACACTCCTCCCCCTCATGTTCATGTATGGCCAATGGGGCTTTTTTAAAACGCACTGGAAGCATTTTGTAGTCCTCGGTTTGATCAGCACAGCCCTGCCCTTTACCCTGATCACCCTTGCCACCCAGTTTTCAACCGCAGGTTTTGCCTCAATTCTCAATGCCCTGACCCCCATCCTGAGTGCGGCTATCGCCTGGGTCTGGTTAAAGGAATACCTGTCTATTCCGGCTATTCTCGGCATTGGTTTAAGTTTTATCGGCGTGGTATTCATGATTAGCGATACCCAGTCTATTTCGGCAGAAATTATTTACCTGCCCGTTCTGGCAGGTCTGGGAGCCGCTTTTTTTTATGCCCTGACCGGCAACTACGCACGCAAGTATGTCGTGGGTGCCCCACCCATTGCCCAGGCCACTGGATGCCAGGTCTTTGCCGCGCTGTTCCTTATCCCACCAGCCATCGTACTCTGGCCCGACCAGGCCATTAGCACAGGTGGCTGGATTAATGCGGTCATCCTCGGTCTGATGTGTACAAGCCTTGCCTTCATCCTGTATTTTTACCTGTTAAAGCATATCGGAGTGGCGCGCACAGTTATCGTTACCTACATGATTCCGGTATTTGGCATGTTGTGGGGCTATTTATTTCTCAACGAAGTCATTACGCTTAATATGTTCATCAGTGCCGGGCTGATCCTGACGGGGATAGCTTTGACCACAGGACTTGTTGCAGGATTAGCTAAAAAGAAAAGTTTAACAGGATAATAGGTCGTTCATGATAATCAGTTTTCTAGCATCCCATGGTGGCTCTTCCGCCAGGGCAATAATACAAGCCATGGCAAGTAGCGAACTGGATGCCGAGCCGGGCATCCTGATAACCAACAATGCGGATTCTGATATTCAAATCTGGTGCAAGGCAGTTCAGTTTCCCGTGTTTCATATTTCCTCCAAGACTCACCCTGATCCAAAGGCAGAAGATTTGGCGATAATGACTTTACTGAAGGAAGCAAACACCGATGTTGTGGTCTGCTCGGGGTACATGAAAATAATCGGCTTTGAAACACTGACAGCTTTTGAAAACCGAATATTGAATATCCACCCGGCCCTGCTGCCTCTGTATGGTGGCGTGGGGATGTATGGTGATCATGTACATGCGGCGGTTCTGGAAGCGGGTGATGCCGAATCAGGGGCGACGGTGCATATTGTCACTGAAGATTATGACGAAGGCCCGGTGATGGGCCAGTCACAAGTGGATGTGTTACCGGACGATACCGTGGAAACCCTGCGGGAGCGTGTTCAGGAAACTGAGCCGGAATTGTATATTGAAAGCCTGAAGCGCTTTTTGTCTGAAATTGAGTAGCAGCCACACTGAAACATAAGCGACACTATGGAGACAACAATGAATACTGAAGCCAAGTGCTTTGTCCATGGTGTGACCCTGAACGGCGATGGCTCAAGCACATCCATCACGGATACTTCTTCCAGCCAGAAGCAAACCTGGATTCACCTGGACTACTCGGAGAATGATTGTGCCGCTACACTCCAATCTCTGGGCCTGTCATCCAATGTAACTGAAAGCCTGGTCCGTTCCAGTACTCGTCCCCGCACCATTGCAGAAAAGGAAGGTTTTGTTATTTTCCTGCGTGCAGTTAATCTGAATCCTGGTGACGACCCCGACGACATGGTCTCTCTCAGGGTCTGGATAGAAAAGGATCGTCTGATTACTATCAGGCAACGTCGTGTTTTTTCCATTCAGGATATTCGCCATGACCTGGAAGCAGGCAAAGGTCCAAATAATACCCAGGAACTTTTCATAACCATTATTGAACGACTGGCCGATCGGATTTCCGAATACGTAGATGCGATTGAAGAAAAAGTTGGCACGCACGAGGACACGATTGAGACCTCCAATCCCAATGATGTACGCAAAGAAGTATCATCTTTGCGCCGACAGGCCGCCATGGTCAGACGCTACCTGGCACCCCAACGCGAAGCTCTTGATTCCTTTTACCGCCAAAGCCGTGAATCTCTGGACGAGAACCTGGTCTATGATTTACACGAACAAACAGATCGCATTATTCGCTACGTGGAAGATCTGGATCTGGTGCGGGAACGCTGCCTGGTGCTTCAGGAAGAATTAATGAACCGCATAGCACAGGAACAAAATGCACGCATGTATGTGCTTTCCATTGTTGCCGCTATTTTCCTGCCTATTTCATTTATCACCGGCATGTTTGGCATGAACGTAGCCGGTTTACCCGGCATGGAGGAGCCTATGGCCTTTGCCCTGGTTGCAGGCGGGATGGGAGTCATTGTGGCGGGTATTGTTATTTATTTTCGAACAAGAAAATGGCTTTAGCTATTCCCGGCTAACGAACATGCAGCTCGTTTAAAGTTCTAAAACAACCTTCAGGATGCGGGATTGATGTCCCCACCAATAAGACGAAGCTCACCATCCATGTGAACATCTCGTTGCGGGAAGGCGATGACGATGCCGGCTTCATTAAATAACTCTTCAATTTTGAAGCGGATATCTGACTTGATCACGCGCAGATCACGCTCACCTACGGCATGTATCCAGAAGTAGGAATCGAATATCAGGGCGTTATCACCAAAGTCTTCAAAAACGACCAGCGGTTTCGGCTCATCCAGAGTTTCAGGATGATCATCAGTTGCACGCATAATTAATTCAGCCACTTCTTTGACAGGCGAGCCATAGGCAACTCCTACCCTGACTATGCAGCGGGTTTTCTTGTCAATTAGTGTCCAGTTCACCACGGTGTTCTCAAGCAAATGACTGTTTGGCACCAACATGTGGACCCCATCAGTGCGCCGAATCCGGGTAGACCGGGTATTAATCGTTTCAACCGTGCCTTTCGCGTCACCGATTTCCAGAAAATCACCAATCCTGATGGGGCGCTCCCACATGAGGATCCAGCCGGAAATAAAATTATTAATAATATTTTGTGCGCCGAAACCAACACCGATAGCAATTGCCCCTGAAATGAAGGCAAAAGCGCCAAGCGGGACCTGCAGTAGATCCAGAATCAGTAAGGTTGCCACGATCAGAACGACAATGACGTAAAGACGCTGTATCAACAGCTGCATGTCAGGAGGTATTTCACTCTTTTCCAGACGCCTGGTCATGAACAAATAGATTTGTCTGAAGACAAGCCAGATAAGCAAAATCAACAGCGGGAACATCAACAGCTGTCCGACTGTATAATCTTGATCATTGAAGGTGAACAATCGATGGGAAAGAAACTCAATAATACCTTGCATAAACATGGTTCTGGTTAAGAATTTAAGAGAATCATAGAAGGGTCGAAACACAGTAGCAAATTTTATTCACAATACCTGTTGACCCTCCTCGAGGGTCAGGCTTTAGACTACCCGGCATTATCTGCATAGAGACTGCTATGACTTATAAAATCGGTGAAGTTGCCAAAATGGCGAAGGTAAGCATTAAAACCTTACATCATTACGATGCCATTGGTTTGCTTGAGCCTTCAGGACGTTCTGATTTCGGGTACCGGCTGTATACCATGGAAGACATGGTGCGACTTCAGCAGATCCTGTTCTACCGGGAACTGGAGTTTTCGCTGGAAGATATTCACCTTTTGATGACAGCCCCTGATTTTGATGATTTACAGGCCATGAAAAAACAGAGAACGATGCTTGAAGAGAAACAGGACAAGCTCACGAATGTTATCAGCCTGATTGAGAAAACCATTACTGGCAGAGAGGAGAATACCGCCATGAGCCTGAAAGAAATGTTTGACGTCTTTCCTGAAGTTGACGAGGACATGATGGCAGAGGAAGAACGGCGCTGGGGGCATACCGACCAGCACAAGGAATCCATGCGCCGGGCCAAAACCTATACGCGGGATGACTGGGAAAAGATGAAGGAAGAAAGGGATGCGCTGTATGAAAAAACGGCGGCATTATTCAATGAGGGCGCGAAAGTCGATGATCCACGCGTAAAAGAGATCATTGATCAACAGCGCTTGTTGATCGACAAGTGGCACTATCCCTGCTCAAAAGAATTTCATGTCATCCTCACTGAAATGACCAGTGCCGATGAGCGTTTCGTGGAAAACATTGATAAGGACTGCTCTGGACTGGGGAAATTTATGCACGAGGCAGCCAGGGCCAATCTGAGCGCTGAATAATTTCCAGGCCAAGGTGTTAAATGTCATAATCCTGAGATGGTGTTCAATATTTACTATTTCACATTATGACTATCGAGTTTATTACTCACGACGACTGTTTACAGCATAGTCCTGGCGCAGGTCATCCGGAAAACCCCCAACGTCTTGCCAGGATACTTAATGCACTGGGACCCAGTGAGGTCAACCAGGCACTGCAATTTGTAGATGCTCCCTTAGGCACAGAAGCACAAATCCTTCTCGCTCATGATCAGTTTCACCTTGATCGGATAAAAGAAACTGCTCCAGAGGAAGGCGAGGCCGCTCTGGATGCCGACACGCGCATGTCCCCGGGATCATTGAATGCTGCACTGCGCGCAGTAGGTGCGGCCTGTCAGGGTGCTGATGACCTGATGGCAGGTGCAACTGAAACTGTGTTTTGCGCTACCCGCCCTCCCGGGCATCACGCCACACCAGGCCATGCCATGGGTTTTTGTTTGTTCAATCATGTCGCTATTGCGGCGCTTCATGCCCAGTCCCAATACAACCTGGAACGTGTCGCTATTGTGGATTTCGATGTCCATCACGGTAATGGCACCCAGGACATCATGACTGGTCGCGACGGTATCTTCTATATATCCACCCACCAAAGTCCCCTGTACCCCGGTACAGGTTTCACTTCAGAAAACCTGAATAACAATATTCTGAATATCCCACTGCAAGGAGGCACAGGACATACCACTTACATGGATATTTTCAACGAAGAAGTGTTGCCAGCACTAAATGCCTGGCGGCCGCAGTTGTTATTGGTCTCAGCTGGATTTGATGCCCATGCCCAGGACCCCCTGGCGGGGTTAGCCTTCACCGATGAAACCTACCAATGGCTGGGAAAAACCCTGAAATCGGTCGCGAATGAGCATTGCGGCGGCAAACTGCTTTCTGTGCTGGAAGGGGGGTATAACCTGGATGTCTTGCCGGGCAGCGTCATGGCTTATCTGAAGGGAAATCTGGAATTTTAGACACAGGGACAGATGATTGCCCTGTGCGCTTGTGAATACTATCCCATCCTCTATAATCCCTGATGTTTATGTATATGTTTCAAGAAAAAAAGAATAACTAAATTTCAAAATCAGGGGCTTTTCTAAGTCGATGTAATTTATGTTTAGATTTGCCGCTGATCGCCTGCCTGTATTCCTTGTCCTTCTCTTTAGCGCGCTCGACTTCTCCATCTATTTCATGGTTGATAATATCAAGTGGCTGTTACTGTATCTGGTCATTATGATAATTCCGCGGGGGCTTATTTGTGCCTGGAATCATCATCATCAACATACGCCCACTTTCTACTGGAAGCCGCTCAATCGCTTGCTGGAATTTTTTTACGCCCTGCATACCGGTGCCACGACTAATCTTTGGGTATTGCATCATGTTCTGGGTCACCACAGAAATTTTCTGGATCAAAGCAGTGATGAAAGTGCCTGGCAACGTAAGGATGGTAAAGCGATGAGCGCCCTGGAATATACCTTGTCGATTGCAGGTACGGCGTATTACAGGGGCTTCAAAGTGGGTAAGAAATTCCCCCGGGTTCAGCGAGAGTTTGTACTCTATACCCTGCTTACCCTGGCAGTGCTGATTGCGTTGTGTTGGTTCAACTTTGTACCGGCCATGCTTGTCTTTGTGATACACATGGTAATCAGCCTCTTCTTCACGGCCTGGGTAACCTACGATCATCATTCCGGACTGGATACTGATGATCAGTACCTGGCGTCCTATAATAATATCAACCGACTCTTCAACATCGCGACTGGCAATCTTGGCTATCATACGGCCCATCATTTTCAACAAGGCCTGCACTGGTCAAAACTTCCAGAACTGCATGAACAAATTAAAGACCGGATTCCTCCGGAATTAATCAGAAATTCAGTGTTTGTGATCTCGGAAGCTTAAGAAAGCTCTGATTATTTCTTCGGAGTAATTTTCATCACGACGCGATTTGCTGAATCCGACACATAGATAGTGCCATCACTGTCCAGGGCCAGTCCGTGGGGTCGACCTGGTACAGGAATCGTATCAATCAACTTGCCGTTCTTGACGACGGCAACTGATCCTGCATTTACATCGCTTACGTACACCGTATCATCTGCTGTGATAACACTATTTCCCCGTGAAGGTACGGGCCAGGTTTCGACAAAATTGCCGTTACTGTCAAACACAGAAACCCGTTGGTTATCACTGTCGTTGACCAGAATTCTACCGTTCGAATCGATCACCACACCATGGACAACCTGGAGTTGCCCGGGTTCAGAACCCTGGACCCCTCCGATAATGCGGACAAACTTACCGTCGCTGGTGAAATGAACGATACGGGCGTTTTCGTACCCGTCAGAAACATAAATATCGCCGTTGTCTGCAATGGCGACTGCGTTTGGTCGATTGAAGCTGTCGGTTGAGGAATTATCACCGGTCACGCCCCGTTTGCCGAGAGTCATCAGGAGTGTTCCATCAGCAGTGAACTTGTGCACGACGTGACCATTTGAATCGGTGGTCCAGATATCTCCGGCCTCATCGAAAATAGCGCTGTGGGGCTGGTCAAAAAGGTCGGCGTCACCCCAGGCTTTGACGAAACTGCCATCGCGATTGAACACACGAAAATATGGCGCGGCACGAATAAACACCAACACCTGGCCCTTGCCGTCAACCGCCACATTTGAAGTGGATGCGTCCCATGTCATACCCGCAGGAAGCTGGACCCAATCGGTGTCCACTACATAGTTGTCGTTGGTGGGTGCCGATTGCGCAAGAGTAGTGGATACCAGGGATACCCATAAGCTAATTGCAAATAAGGTAGTCTTCATGATTGTCCCCTTGTGTTGTATGACTGTTTTTCGGATGTCAGGCAGTATAGCCTTCTTTATTAATTGGCAAAGTTCTTATCCTGTGCCCGGTGGCAGCAAATATCGCATTGGTTACGGCCGGGATGGTCGGGGGATAAGCAGGCTCACCCAGCCCCGTCGGACTGTAGTCAGATTCAACCCAGTGAATATCAATTGCCGGCGTTATACCCATTCTTCCCAGAGGATATTGATGGAAATTTTGTTGGTTGACCCGCCCATCGGTAAAAGTAATTTCCAGCCCGTAAAGACAACTGATGGCATCAATCACGCAGCCTTCAACCTGATTCCTGGCACTGCTGGTGTTGATGATTGGGCCGATATCACCGGCTACCGTGACCTTGTCTACGGTGACTTTTTTATCACTACTCACAGTCACTTCAGCCACCTGCGCAAAATGCCCGGCATGGCTGAAATGAAAGGCCAGACCCAGACCCTTGCCTGCGGGCATTGGTCTGCCCCAACCGGCTTGTTCTGCAGCCAGGCGAATGACATTGGCGGCACGTTCAGTATTCAGTGAGTTGATGTTGCCAGGGTCCAGCCAGCGCGGCTCGCCCATGACCTCCAGCAGAAATTCCAGGTGATCGCGGTTCGCAGCCACCGCACATTCATGCAGGAAGGATTCCACGGCAAAAGCAATGGCGTTGGAGCGCGGGGCTCGCATCGGGCCAGCTGGCATCTTGGAATCCAGGGTGGATTGTGTAATCAACACGTTGTCGAGCACGCTGATGGGGAATTCCTGAGCGGGCATGTCGGCAGCCCGCAGGGGTGTCGTGGATCCCGGCCGGGCAAAGGTAATGAAATGATCCTGCCAGGCCGCCAGCTTGCCATCGGCATCAAGCGCCGCCCGGAACGAGTGAAAGCCACCCGGCCGGTAGAAGTCGAAACCCATATCATCTTCGCGGGTCCAGAATGCCTTCACCGGGACATCATAGCGGGATGCGATTGCGGCAGCTTCTATGACATAGTCATTGGCTAGTCGGCGTCCGAAGCCACCGCCAGCACGTAGCTGGTGCAAATTAATATTCGCTTCGGGGATAGCAAAGTATGTCGCCAATTCGGTAAGGGCACGCTGTGGCGTTTGGGTTGGCGCCCATAGCTCGATACCCTCCTCGCTGACCCTGGCAGTACAGTTTTGGGGTTCCAGGTTTGCATGGGACAGAAAGGGGTAAGTATAAAAACCTTCTGTAATGGTTTCGGCACCTGAAAAAACCTCATCCACACTACCCTTGTCGGTATGAGTCTCCGGGCCCTGATCGTTCGCCATGGCTTTGGCATTTGCCATATGCTCATCCCAGCTGTCGGATGCCGCGCTGCTATAGTCCCAGCGGATTTCCAACTGTCTGGCCGCTTTCATGGCACTCCATGTCGAGCGCGCCACGATGACCACACCGGAGTGAATAGTGGGTACTGTTCTGGTGTAATCATTGGGATTGCCCTGGCCTTCCATAATGAAGGCATCCACCACGCCGGGCAGAGTTTTGACGTAATCCAGATTGGCCAACTCTGCCGTCGCTCCTAATCTCGGGCTTTTGACAAAATTGGCATACAGCATATCGGGCTGTTGATGGTCCATGCCATAAAGAGGTTTGCCGGTGACAATGTTGGTGTTGTCGACGCCACTCACTGACTGGCCAATGAGACGCCATTGGTCACGGTCCTTGAGTTGTAAAGCAGCAGGGTCGGGAACCGGCATCGTCGCAGCCAGGTTGCTTAATTCACCATAGCCAAGGCTGCGACCGCTGGCATCATGGAAGACCCTGCTGTCCTGTGTACGCAATTCGGAAGCATCTACTTCCAGACTGATGGCTGCTGCACTGACCAACATTGCTCTGGCTGCAGCTCCAGCCTGGCGCAAGGGAAGCCATACTCTTGGCGTGCCGCGTGATCCGCCAGCAGACTGGGTGCCATAGCGACTATCATCAATTTCAGACTGCAGGATTTCAACATCATCCCAGCTTGCATCCAGTTCTTCGGCAATCAACATGGGAAAAGCTGTTTTCACACCCTGCCCCACTTCCGGTTGGGTGGCCATGAGAATGATCTTGCCGTCCGGGCGAATCTGCACGTAATCAGTTTGCAGGTCTGACAAACTTCCCTGGGCCAGAACGTGGTCTGATTGGCTTAGAGAAAACCCCAGAACCAATCCTCCACCAGCGATACCACTGAGTTTGATGAAGGCACGACGGTTCAGAGCAGTTGCTGTGGCTGGTTTGATAGAGTCAGATTTTTTCATTTTCTTAGAAGGTTAATGATAGAAGGTTAATAGTTGAATTTGGGTTTTGCGCTTACGATCCTTAATCCTGATCTGGAAACAACATTTCTAACAGATCGGTTACAAACTGGCTATCGAGACTGTTAATCGGTGATTTATTTGTAGGTAATAGCGGCGGCGTCTCCGGCAAAGTTGTTGAAATCACTGCGCAGAAAGCCCCTGCCTGTTTCAGCATCATGCAAACAGGCATCCCAGAATGCCGTTGAAGCTGCCTTTACGAATGGCGTGGCATTACCGCCAGAATCACCTCCGTAAGAAAAATGCTCAGCACCTTCAATGATCACTTCGTATTTGTTGCCAACCGGACTGCGTTGGTAAGGCTGCATACGCCAGTCGTCTGCCCGGCCTGCCCGCATGTCATTCGTGCCATTGAAAAACAGGGCCGGTTTATTCAGGTTGCGCCAGCTACCCTCGTTCATCCCATAATCTCCCGGGCCGGATGGCGAGAGAGAAACAATACAGCGAACCCGGGCATCACCGATATCGGCATTCATGGTCTCGCCTATATCGATGGTCACGCCACCTGAGATCATAGAGATAAAGGAACCATAGGAATGGCCAGCTACCGCAAGCCTGTCGCTATCAAGTTTACCGGCCAGTGCCGGTAGTCTGGATTGAACCTGATCAAGGCCATCGAAAACCGCAACAATATCCCGCAAGCGGTTGCGGATTTTGTCTTCCGGGGGATGCATGCCGGCGCTCGTCATTTGCACGCCTTCATCATTGTGTTGGGGATGCACGACGACATAACCATGACTGGCCCAGTGGATGGAAATCTCACTGAACATATCCTTGCTGCCGCGGACACTGTGGGAAAAGCCCAGCACAGGAAATGGGCCGTCACCTTCAGGGTAATAGACACGCACAGAAACGTCAGTATTGCGCTGTGCATCATGCAGCGTCATTGCATCCAGGATATGGACGGGAAATGCGCCTCGCTGTAGATACGGATTGCTTTCCTGGGCCTGTACACTCACGGGTAAAGACCCGGCAACAAGAATCAACAGTAGAAATTGAATCAGAAGGGCCCGACGTTCCAGGGAGAAAATTGAACGAATGTGGCCCATGACTTTATTCCTCTGATGTGACGGTATCTGGCAGGAGTCCTTCCAATAACACCTTGTTGTTTTCCATGCACCAGTATTCATACAGTTCGGTTTGTGGGTCCATACGCACAAACACCCGGGTGTTCACGATTGGTTCTTCATAATACCTGGGATCTGTAATGGTGATGATGTATTCAAGCCTGTCAGCGTCGAGGTGGCGAATCCGCTCTTCCATACGCATCTCGGTACTGGCAGGATGTTCGCCACCATTATCCAGCCAGGAAAGCCCATTGAAGCCCCGGCTATCGATGACCAACGTGTCCCCCTCATACCTGCCAACTGACTTGCCCATCCAGGTGAGCTCTACTTCCTCAGGATGCTCCCTGCCATCTGTGGGTACGATGTGAAAAATATTGTTTGATTCAAAAAGAATAGCGAACACATCAGGGGTCTGGACATACATTATCGGGTAAGTCGTATGGTAGGCACGTGTATATCCCCATGGCAGACAGCGGGCGGGGTAATCAATCTTTGGTCCGGTATGGACTGCAAGCCCTTCGGCGGTGAACTTCATGGGCCCGGAAGAGATGGAACTGCAACCCTCACTGCCTGAGCCGCAGCTTCCTATAACATCCTGGGTCATGTTGCCCACTCTGGGTCGATCCCAGATGCCATTAAAATCCGGCTTGCCATCAGCCAGACGGGGAATATCACCGGAAGAAGCTGCCGTCACGCCAGTGCTTAGTAATACCAGCAATAACGGGATTACGGCTTTAATCAAGCTGGTGTGTTGATTAGTCATTCTCATCTTAACTCTGAGGCACTGCCGGAGAACAACCGGGTGCCATCCTCAAGTCTGACCACCTGGGCATAACAACTGTAAGGATCACTGCGGGAAAGAATACCTTCCACAGCTATGTTATCTCCCTGTTTCAATGAGTCCTTGCTCCAACCACGTCTGCGCAGGGAATTGGGGCTGGAACCCTCGCATTGATACTCAGCATTGGAGCCGTCCGCTGCTGTTACCGAGACATAGATCCAGATGTGGGGATTAAACCATTCAACCTTGGTTACAACGCCCTCGACAGAGACAGGTTTCTCTGCGTCGAAGGTACCACCGACTGAATGATGAGCCAGCAGGGTCGCTGGAGTGATTAATAGATAAGCTAATAGTGCAGTAACTGCTATGGATAGACGTTTCATGTTTCTCTCTCCCGAAGGGTGACAGTCTTTGAATACTGTTTGAATACTGGGTGACGGTCCTTGAATAATAGGTGACGGCCCCTCAATACTACTTGAACCATGAAGGCCATTACAAATGAAATGGCTTTTATATCATGGGCTAGGTATGGTATTTGCCCCGACCTTGAAATAGTACCGGGAGCCAATTGTATTTTTTATTTGAGTTCACCTGTTAGGGCAGAATGATATATATTTTACAGGTGGCTGTTTTTCGGGAACAGTTGGTTGTGAATCTGCACTGGCAGTCAGCCAGGTAATTGTTTAAAAACATAATAAATTTAACAACATATAAACTTCAGATAAATTATTCAGAATCGCAAGTTGAAGTGACTACAAGCGACTTGCGTGCCATTTTCTGGTTCTGATTGCATCTGAGAGGGGAAAATCATGAAACCAGGCCTGCCTAGTTACCTTGTACTAGCAACGTCACTAACAGCATCCGCTTTTGCAGGAGCGCAGGATGCCCGGACTGTGTCAGCTTGTGAAAACCTGACCGGGTTGTCACTGCCTTATACCGAGATCAATGCTGCCCGACACTACAATGCAGGTGAGTTTCGCCAGGATGACATTGGCGGACTGCCGGCATTTTGTCGGGTGGAAGCCACGGTCAAGCCGACTCCACAGTCCGATATTAGAATGGAAGTCTGGCTACCTGCGAATGACTGGAATGGCATTTTTGAAGGACGCGGCAGCTCCGGTATTGGCGGGGCGATACCCTTTGGCGATCTGTCCACCTCGCTGCGTGCAGGTTATGCCACGGCAGGCAGTGACACCGGACATCAGGGCGACTCGAGCTATGCGCTGACAGAGCCGGAAAAAGTCATTGATTTCGGCTACCGCTCAGGCCATGAAGTGCCAGTGAAAGCCAAAGCCATCATGAACGCCTACTATGGTAAAGGACCCGATTTCTCCTTTATCAACGGCTGCGGCGGCGGCGCTGTCACTGCCCAGAATGCGATACAGCGTTACCCTGGAGACTATGACGCCGTAGCGATCACGGGTATGTCCGACAAAACGCACCACATCTTTCATCAGATGTGGAACTGGGACGCCACACATCTGAACGAGGCCAGCTACATTTCACCGGAAAAATATGCCGTGCTTCATGAGGCCGTGATTCAGCAGTGCGACGTACTCGACAGAGTCCCCGATGGCGTACTCGAGAATCCGAAGTTGTGTAAATTCGATCCGGCATCAATTCAATGTCCGGCCGGCACTAATGGCGCATCCTGTCTTACTGCCCCACAGGTAACAGCTGTGCGCAAGATCTATGCCGGCGCAACCAACCCCCTCACCCATCAACAGATTTTTCCAGGGCCACAACCCGGTAGTGAGATAACCTGGACCCGCACCACAACCGGTGACGCGCCTTTCAGGTTATCCGAGAACTTCTTCAAGTACTTTGTCTTCAAGGACGAGAACTGGAATTCCAAGGACCATCCTGTCAACTACGCCACCGATGTGGCCCTTGCCGACAGGGAAGAAAATCTTGTCGTTAATGCCCTGAGTCCGGATATCAGTGAATTTGTGGCACGCGGCGGCAAGCTTCTGTTATGGGAAGGCTGGAACGATACGTATATCCCGCCTGATCTTGCCATCGATTACTACAACAATGTGGTGAATACGATAGGTTCCATAAGCGCCCGGGAATCGGTGCGTCTGTTCATGGTACCCAACAAGGAGCATTGCGGATGGGAAGGCGCCCTTGGTGAGTTTGATGTAGGTGCTGAATTAAAACGCTGGGTCGATACCGGCGTAGCACCGGAACGCATTATTATTGAAGGCGTTAACGAACAGGGCAGGCCCAGAACGCGGGCATTGTGTCCCTACCCCCAGGTCGCTACTTTCACAGGTGGAGACAGTGATGTTGCATCCAGTTTCGCCTGCAACGCACCTTAAGGATAGATCATCCGGATTATTGGAGAAACCAGCATGAAAATTTCACACTTACTCACTTTACTGGCTGTCACCATCCTGACCGGATGTGGTGGAGCAAATGATACAGCGGCTCCCGCAGCGGACATGGCCAGTGCAGCGGCAAGTACTGCAACCGGCACTATGTCTGAACCAGCCTATACACCCATTGCAGGTACGGGCTCTCTGTCGGGCATGGTCGAATCAACAGTGCCGTTTCAAGGAGCCCAGGTTTATGCCATGAATATCGACAAAAATTTTCTCTATATGGTGTACACGGCCAATGGCAGATATGAAGCGGTCAACATGATGCCGGGTACATACGAAGTCAGTATCCGCAAATTTGGCTTATATGCCCCGACCCAAACAGTCGAAGTCCAGCCTGGCTCGAAGCTGGTCGCCAACTTTTCCCTGGTAGAAGGTGCTGCAACTGCAGCCCAGGAAGAGCTGTTTGGCACAGCAGGCACAACTTTCGTCACCTTCGAGGAATTGTTTCCGGAAGGTCCCGGACATGAAGAGGTCGTCGGCACCTGTCTTAGTTGTCACAACCCGACCTTTTTTGGCCAAAAAAATCTGCCCGGCGTGTATTGGGACGGGGTAGTAGACCGTATGACTGCCGCGGGATTTATCCGGGAAGGCACCTTTGATGAGCAGCAGAAAAGTGACATTGGTAGTTATCTTGGCAGCAATTTCGGACTGGACACGACTCCCAGAGCGGTCCCGGCTGACTTTCCGCTAGATGAAGAAGCCCTGAGCCTGGCCCAGTACATAGAATATTACCTGCCCCTGGATCCGGTTCTTGATGCGGGCAATACCAACCGCCGTGCCCAGGAGACCGATATCGATGCCAATGGCAATGTCTGGTTTACGGAACGCGAAAGTCCGAACCGCATTGGCAAGCTGGATCCCCGCACTGGAGTCGTCACCGATTACGTGCTGCCTGATCCGGAAGGTGATCCCCATGGTTTGATGATCGATGAATTTGGCGATGTCTGGTGGGCCGAAACCGATGGCTTCCATCTGGGCCGTCTGAACCCTGAAAGCGGTGAAATGACCCGTTACAACATGAATGGCGGGGATGAAACCGTCGTCGGCCGTGGCCATACTCCTTATCTGGATTCCAGTCATAATGTCTGGTTCTCTACCCGGGATTTTATTCTTGACGGGGTGGAGAGCGATTACGATGGCATTGGCGTATGGAACAGGGAAAGCGAAGAAATTACGCTGTATATGGAACCAAAAGCAGATTCCCGTCCCTACGGGCTGCTTGTTGATGTCAACGACAAGATCTGGACCGGCTTGAGCCGGGGCTGTGGTGTGTCCATGTTTGATCCGGCCACAGAAGAATGGTCCCAGTACTTCTCCCCCACTCAGGGAGATACCTGTAATGTTAGACGCCTTGGTGTGGACTCAACGGCATCCACTATCTGGTTCGGAATATTCAGTGGCGGCAAGCTTGCCAAACTCGACACGGCGACCGGAAACATCAAGGAATACGATATCCCGATGTTTTCTGCCCAGCCCTATGACACCTGGGTGGATCCGGATGACACGCTTTGGGTTTCCGATGGCGGTCAGGGCGGAACGTTTATTCATTTCGAACCAAACACCGAAGAGTGGACCTATTATCCAACCCCGCAATTTTCTGACTTTCCCAAGTTCAGGATAGCGGCCGACGGCGTGGTCTGGTATCCGGCGCGCTCTGCCCGCAAAGCGGCGGTTGGCGCCTTGTATCCCAACAAGTATGCCATGACGACTTTGGCAGCCAGGCGCTGGGAAAAATAGTAACCCGGCAAGCTGGCTGAAATTAAGACCTCATGCTGAAGCCGCGCAACTAATCGCAGTCATGGCAACCTTCCTGTTTTCAATTTGACAGGTGAGGTTGTCTGGCGAACCGGATATTCAAAAATGCCCAGCGTGCACCGCTCACAAAAGTACGGGATAACTTTTTCAAGTTTGCTTGTTATCGTTGCTGTTACTGCGTGGGCCCAGACTGAACCTGCCGACCAGGCTGAGGCAAGCCTCGCAGACTCCTACGCCTCTTCCCACAAAACCATTGAAGTGCTCGGACGCCTGCTGTTCTGGGATCCCATTCTTTCAGGAAGCCGCGATACTGCCTGTGCTACCTGTCATCATCCTGATTTTGCCTATACCGATGGACGTGAACTCTCTCGCGGTACGGGCGCCATCGGCCTTGGCCCTGCCCGGGTCGACACCAGCAACGCGATGATTCCCAATGTCAGACGTAATTCCCCTACAGTTCTTAATACCGCGCTCAATGGCGTCAGTAATGGCGGTGTGGGTGGCGGTACCGGACCCGGGCTGTCGCGACAGAACACCGGCGAACGGGCGCCGATGTTCTGGGATAACCGAGTGCGCAGTCTGGCCCTGCAGGCGCTTGAGCCGATCAAGGAATTTGAGGAGATGCGCGGACCTGACTACACGAAGGAAGCCATTCTTGCTGTTGTAGTGTCCCGGCTCGAGGAAATTCCCACGTATCGACAGCTTTTTGATGAGGCTTTCGGCGCCGGGTCAGCCATTACATCAACCCGATTGGGTGAAGCCATTGCTGCCTATGAGAAGACCCTGATTGCGATAAACAGTCCCTATGATCAATTCCTGGCCGGCAACAGAGGCGCCTTTGGCGCTCAGCAGCAGCGCGGACTTGAGGCCTTCAATCGTGTTGGTTGCGGCGGCTGTCATGGCGGCCTGATGTTTTCTGATTATGATCTGCATACTGAAGGGGTGCCTGAACACCCGGCACTGGATCAGCCGGATCCAGGCGCCGGTAGATTCAACTTCCGCACGCCGACGCTGCGTAATATCGGTCTCACAGCGCCCTATATGCACAACGGCACCAAACCAACCCTGCTGGATGTGATGCAGTTTTATAACCAGGGTCAATCCGAAAACCCCAACGTCGCCAATCCTGGAGAAAGCAGTAATGACCCGGTGATGGTTGGGCTGGATTCAACCTTCACTACAGTACTCAGCATGAGTGACAGTGAAATGGCAGACATCATCGCTTTCATGGAAGCGCTTACTGATAGCAATTTTGACAGGAGTATCCCGACCTCTGTACCCAGCGGCCTGACTCCGGGCGGCAGTATCCAGGATGTTGTCGTACTTGAAAGAAATTAATTGAGAAAAATTAGTTGAGGAAGATCAGTTGCAGGAAGTTAACAAAGTACTGACTTGTCGAACACGAAACATGCAGTTGTCCAGTTTCCGTTATACCTGCACATAGACCATACCGCTCATGAGTTTGCGTGCGGTACGCACAACGCCAGCTTTGGTGACTGTCCAGCCTTGATCCCCTGCTTCGGTTTCCAGCCGCACGTTCAGTGTGCCGGCGATATGTTCGATAACAATCTCCTGAATCGTAGCGTCAGAAACATTGACGACTTCCTGCGCTACCGTTCCGGGCATACAGGCAGCAGTTGCCACACAAATTCCTCCGGTAACCGCATGTGCCGCGTGCAAGGTGTGCGGCGTTAAATACCTGGAGCGTATCGTTCCACCCAAGGCTGCTTGCGACACTATCCCCACCTTCGGTATCACCGATTCACTGACATCACCAAGACCCATTTTTTCACCGCAAATTTTGCGAATGGATTCAATCCTGCGCATCAGTGCCGTTGCCGACTTGAAGAAATCCGCATCCTCATCGCCGCGTAGCCCCAGGCTTTCGGCAGTCATAATGACCATAGGCATGGACGCGTCAATACAACTGACAGCAATACCATCAATGGTGTCGATGACTTTCCCTGTGGGAAGCAACGAACCCGTCTTGCCGCCAGCCACGTTGGAAAAATTGAGCACGACCGGCGCAGAAGCACCTGGCACGCCATCAATGCTGGTTTCCCCTTCATAGTTAACCTTTCCCCCGGGAGTCTGGATGACCGCTTCTATGCTGGCATTGGTATTGACGTTGAATATCATCACGCAAGTGACGGGATCGCTTGCCTTGACCAGTCCGGTTTCGATGGCGTAGGGCCCAACACCAGCCAGCATGTTGCCGCAGGGAGGGCCGGTATCGACGATGGGATTGTTTATGTCCACCTGGGCAAACAGGTAGTCAACGTCTATACCCGCTCTGTCGGAAACACCCACCATGGCAAGCTTGCTGGTCAAAAATTCTGCCCCGCCCAGGCCATCAATCTGCCTGGGATCTGGAGAGCCCATGATCCCGAGCAGGATGCGGTCACGTTCCTGAATATCGCCTGGCAGGTCTGCCATGTTCAGATAGGGACCTTTGGAACTGCCACCACGCATGAGCATGCAGGGAATTGCTTTTTGACTCATCGTTTGCAGGCTCTCATGGACTAGATCGGTCAGATCAGTAGGTTGGCTGGTATGATAGCATTAGCCAAAAGCAGTAATCCAAGATCGACTATGACTCTCTGGTTAATAAAGTGTCAGCGAGTCCGAAATCAGAAAGTGTAGTGCAATAAATCCAGGCTCAATCCGGGAACAGTGTGAAATTAAATATTGCGAGCGGAATACAGGGAAAATGAAACACAACAGATTCATTTCTATGGCCATCGTAGTATCTATTCTGGTTGCCATTGCCTTTATCACTGAACACCAGTCTGTATCGCTTGCCAGGGAATCTTCGCCAGACTTCCCCAGACATCCCCTTGAAGTAGTCATACCCTTTGGCACCGGCGGTGCCAGTGATATTTTCGCCCGTCAGTATGCCCAGATTGTCTCCGATTACCTGGGCACATCACTGGTGGCAATCAACAAAAGTGGCGCCGGTACTATTGAAGGCTTGCTCTATGCAGTGAATGCGCCAGCCGATGGTTACACCATTCTGGAAATTACGCCCTCATTGTTAATCGTCGAAGCCCAGAACAAAAGTTCGGTCAAGTTTCGCTCAGAATTTGAACCACTGCTAAAAGTACAAAACGACATCGTGTTGTTCGGTGTTGCCGCCAACAGTCCACACCAATCTCTCGACGATCTGCTTGCCTTTGCCAGAGAAAACCCCGGCAGCCTGAAGATCGGAGGTTTGTCTCCAGGCGGCCTCGATAACTATATTGCCAGCGGTTTTGCCAGAGCTGCTGACATTCAATGGACCTACGTGCCTTATAAATCCGGTGCAGAATTAAAAGCAGCTGTCCTCGGTGGTGAACTGGACATCTATCAGGACAAGCTCATTTCCTTCATGGGCCTGGTTTCCAGTGGTGATGTGAGGCCTCTGGTGGTGCTCAATGAAACCCGCCTTGATGTACCAGAGTTACGGGATGTTCCAGCTTCGCTTGAAAAGGGTATCAACTTTACCCAGGGTTCCTGGCGCGGCTTCTCCATCAGGAAAGGCACGCCTCCTGAAATCAGGCAGCTCCTGATAGAGGCTTTCCAGAAAGCCTATGCCGATCCCCAATACAAGGAAATGGAGGAAAGAGAAATGACAAACCTGGTTCCCGGTTACATGGACGCCGACATGTTCAGCAAGGCCTGGGACATGGAATTTGAAAATTTCTCAACCATTTTCAATGAGCTGGGAATGGTCAATCAACGATAAGCAAATAGTCCTGATCCCGACAAAAGGTTCTTTTCATGGCAGTCGAAATTATTTTCACCCTCATTCTGGGCTTGTTCATCGCTTTTTATCTCTTCACTGTGATGCAACTGCCAAATCTCAATGACACCCTGGATGTCCTGGGAGCCAGTGGCTTTCCCCAATTTATCGGCATGCTTGGCTTGCTGGTCTTACTGTTCATACTGATCAATACCGTCAAGGAAAAAAAAGCCGTCGATCTGCCACTGTTTAATCCGGGCCTTCCTGAAGGCCGCCTGCTGCTGGTGAATATTTTGCTTTTGGCCGCTTACATCGCCCTGCTAAATATCCTCGGTTTTGCCCTTAGCACCCTGCTTTACCTTTTTATCGCCCCGGCTTCTTTTGGTTACAGCAAGTGGCAATTACTGACAGTGTTTTCCCTGGTTGGTGCGATCCTTCTGGTCGGTGTTTTCGGTAGTGTATTTTACGTTCCGTTGCCACGCGGCATTGGTGTGTTCCAGGAATTGAGTTACCTGGTCTACTGACCGTAACAGGATCAAGCTATGGAAATCATCCTCCAATCCTTTGCTGAAGTGTTTAATCCGTTGACGCTTTCATTGATTGTCATCGGTACCCTGTTCGGCATCATCTGCGGCTCTTTGCCTGGCCTGAGCTCGTCAATGGCCATAATCCTCTGCCTGCCTTTCACTTATGCCATGGAACCGATCACCGCCATAGTGCTTCTTGTCACTGTCTATCTGGGTGGTGCAACCGGTGGTTCGATTTCCGCTATCCTGCTCAAGACCCCGGGTACTCCTGAAGCCATTGCCACCACCTTTGACGGCTATCCCATGGCCCAGAACGGGATGGCCGGTAAAGCCCTGGGACTGGCAGTCACCGCTTCTGCTTTCGGCGCCATATTCTCTGCATTTATCATGCTGCTTGCTGCCCCGCTTTTGGCCAGTGCCGCCCTGTCCTTTCAAAGCGCCGAGTATTTTGGTCTGGGCCTGATTGGCCTGGCATGCATAACCAGCATCGGGGCCAGTAATCAGATGAAAGCCATTCTGTCAGTGCTGCTCGGGATGATGGTTTCAACCATTGGTATCGACAGCATTAATGGCATGGAACGCTTCGCCTTCGGACAACCCTTCCTGCTAAACGGGATCAATTATATTTCTGTCATGATTGGCACTTTTGCCATTGCCGAGGTTTACAGAAACATCGAGAGGTACTTTCGGCGCGACAATTCCCTGCGCGTAGAAGGAAAAATTGCGATGAAACTGATGTCCTTCAAGGAAATGGCAACGATGTGGGACACCTTCATCAAAGGCTCAATCCTTGGCACCCTTATCGGCATTATTCCTGCAGCTGGTGGCTCCATTGCCAGCCTGATTGCCTACGGCGAGGCATCCGGACGTCACAAAGACGAGAAGCCCAATTATGGCGAGGGCAATCCTCGCGGCATTATCGCTCCTGAAGCCGCCAATAATGCCGCTATTGGAGGTTCCATGGTGCCCACCATGGTGCTTGGTATTCCCGGCAGCCCTGTTGCAGCTGTCATCATGGCCGCCTTCCTGATTATTGGCCTGACCCCGGGGCCGCTGCTTATCAGGGAACAGCCGATCATGCTCAATGCCATCTTTCTGGCAATGACTGCTTCGGCACTTCTGCTTTTTCTTGGTGGTCGCTTCGTCACCAGCCAGTTTGCCCACATTCTCAAATTGCCCTATCCACTGCTGGGAACCTTTATCGTGGCACTGGGCCTGGTTGGGGCATACTCATTGAAGAACAGCTTCTACGATGTATTGATCATGTTCATTTTCAGCCTTATTGGTTATTTCTTTGACAAGTTCAATTACTCAAGCGCTGCCCTGATACTGGGACTTATTCTGGGTGACCTCGTTGAAACGTCGCTGCGCAGACAGATCATTGTTGGTGACGGGAGCATCATGGGCTTTGTTACACGCCCCCTGGCCCTGTTTATTATTGCCGTGGCGATTATTACCTTCCTGTGGCCAACAATCCGTAATTTCCTCAGCAAAAAAGCAGGGGCTCGATGAAAAGCCGCAGGACTTTCACTTTTACAGTGGCAGAAATCAGGGCTTTTCCCGGCAATTACGCTAAAAAATAGTAGTATTTAACTTCAGGGTGGACGCCTCAGGATTTGCTGTTTATTCTTCCTGTACTTAAGGAGCTTCAAGACGATGACGACAAGACGACTATTGTTACCACTGCTTTGCGGATTTGTGATGAATCTGGTCCCCCCTTTGGTTGTGCTGGGACAGGAAGACTTTGCCCCACCACCTCAAATTCCTTACGGACGCCCCATCGGCTTGTCCGATGCAAAAAACGTGACGGCCGCCGCAGTTGAAGTGGCGGAAGCAAACAGATGGATGATGGCAATCGCCATTGTTGATACGGGTGGACATCTGGTTTACTTCGAGAAAATGGACGGAACACAGACAGGCAGCGTTGAAGTGGCAATCGACAAGGCGCGCTCGGCAGCTTTATTCAGACGCCCGACAAAAGTATTTGAGGACGGCGTAGCCCAAGGTGGCCAGGGAATCCGGCTGTTGAATCTGCGCGGCGCTGTTCCTCTGGATGGCGGGATTCCCATTATCGTGGACGGTGAGTTGATCGGCGGTATCGGTATCTCTGGCGGCAGTGGTGAACAGGACGGGATTGCTGCGCGGGCCGGGGCAGCCGTTCTTCAATAAAAAGTTCAATAAAGGCACAAACAGAAGAACAAAAAGGGGTACAAACCATGAAATTACGCATGTTGTTAACTTGGACACTACTGGTGTCGTTGAGCACTATTTCTATTGAATTAACAGCACAGCCAGACGAGGCACCTTCGCTCGAAGGCATCATCGATCTCCATGCGCATGTAGGGCCTGAGACAGGGATGCTCAACTTCAACCGCGCCTTTGATGCAATCGAAGCTGCCCAGCTCGCCAAGATTTACGGGATGCGCGGCATTGTCTTCAAGGAGCATCATACGGAAACCGCGTCATGGGCTTACCTGGTCTCCCAGATGGTCCCGGGAGTTGAGTTGTATGGCGGTATCGTACTAAACCGTGCTGTTGGCGGCATTAACCCGGTGGCGGTAGAGGCCATGGCCCTGTCACGTGGCGATCACGGCCGGGTCGTCTACATGCCAACCATAGATGCGGAGTACCGCAATCGGAATCCCGACGATGCCGTTGTGGTAACACGCAATGGTGAACTGATACCTGAAGTGTATGAAGTGCTGGACATCATGGCGGAGCATAATCTTGGGCTGTCCACCGGGCACCTGAGTCCTGAGGAAACGTTGCTACTGATTCGGGAAGCGCGTGAAGCAGGGGTCGAGCAAATTTATGTGCAACACCCAAACCACAGTGGCATGCCTGTGTCCATGGCGGACATGAAGGAAATGATCCGCCTGGGTGCGTACATTGAAGTGGTCCTGAGTGGTGATGGCCTGGATGGTGGTGGCTCAGCAGTTGTAGACATGGTAAATCCCGTGATCGATTTCGGTCCACAAAAGCTTGCCGATATGCGGGAACTTGGTCCGGATAACATCGTGCTGACTACCGATCTCGGTCAGCCTAACAGAGTGGATTACGCTCGCGCCTTCGAAATGGCCTTGACGATATTGGCAGAGTCAGGATTCAGCCAGGATGAGATCGATGTGATGACCAGGCGCAATCCGGCCCGCTTCCTCGGACTGGAATAAATCCAGAGCGATTACCCTTAATCCACGCCTGTTGCTGCAAAGGTTTCCCGCGCCTCATCGGTCGTCAGGAATTGCAGAAACTCCCTCGCAACTTCAGGCGCTCCCGAGCGAGCCAGAACAATTCCCTCGTAGGTGAGGTAGCTTTGTAGTTCCTCGGGCAGGCGTCCGATCAACTCGATGCCGTTGCCTTCGTAGGGCCGGATTTCCGATAACAGGCCAAAGCCAATCTCCATCCCCTGCCCCGCCATCATCCGGTTCATGGTCTGGGCAGCGTTGCCAGGTCTGGCGCTTTTGGGGGTGACCTGCTCGCCAATACCCAACCCGATGAACATCCTGTCCACGGACTGGCCCGATCCAGCAGTGTTGTAAATCACACCATTGGCATCAAGAGCCGCCTGTCGTAGCGCATCAACAGTGGATATATCAGGAATAGGTGCCCCCTCCCTGACGATAATACCGATGCCGACACGCGCCACATAAGTCTTCTCCAGGGCATGACCGTCATTCACTGCCTGATCCATAGCGGCCGTCGTTCCCACGATAATATCTGCAGCATCATTCGACGCCAGCAGCTGATTGATTGCAGTGCTGCCCATCACTTCAACGGCAACAACGTTTCCAGTGGCACGTTCAAACTCTTCGGCAAGCTCAACAATACCTTCCTCGACTGGATTAGCGCTAATTACACGAAGCTGGGCATAAACCGATCCGGCTCCCATGAAAAAAAATGTGCCGATAATTACGAGCGCGGATTGCAGTGAAGGTAATCTTATTTTCATTCGGGATTCCTGTGGCGCAGGCTGAGAAATATGCAACGTTTCATCAGAACTATAAAGGACATTCCAAAATACTTCTATAACCTGTCCAGACAAGATATAGCTGCAAAACACCTTTAATTCCAGATATTGCTCAGTGTCACCTTTGCTTCGGGATTAGTCTATCGATAAATGTCACTTTTTTGGACTATGAAAGGCCTGCTTTCTGGAATGCCCCTTGTATTGTGGACAACTCCATACAATCATGTGCCAGGAGGCAGAATTATTTCTCAGTAAAACATTTCTGTCCCTTGCATTGAATTTAAAGTGTCTTCTTTTTTTACTCCGGAACGTGAGGGATATACCGCGCAGCAACCTCATCGTCGCAAATTACGCCTGGTGGTGAGAAATCCAGATCGGGACGATGATCCCACTGCTGCGACAGGGTGGCAGGCTCGGTGAGATACACCGGATCTTCTACAATGATTTCATAGCGCAGCCGGGTACGTTCCTCTGTGAGCGCCAGTCTCTCTACCGTGTGCTTGCCAAGGCTGGAAGGCACGCTGCCGCCGAGGCCGGAGGAGTTGGGCTCGTAGGCGATCGTATCGATTACCAGTGTATCGCCTTCCCACCAGCCGATTGAATGCCCGTGATGCGAAGGTTCCACGTCGGCCGGATGCTCAGCATCCATATGGACCGTGCGATATACATGGTCGCCAGAGTTTTCAAAATGTATCACCACCTCGTCTGTGCCAATCTCGATCGAGCGCAATTCGTCGAGTATGGCGAGGAAAGGCACGGGTTCAACCAGGCAGAGTCCATCGTCAGCCATCTCTGCCTGGGTAGCACGCCCTGCCGGGGTTATCGGGAAGCGCGCCAAAGCACCAAAACCGGCACCGACTCCCGCCCGTGAAGGTGCCCAGTTGCCGCTAAGGGATTGAGCAGGGCTCAGCCTGCGATTGCGGTTACTCTCCTTATAGAAGGGGTGAATCTCGCCATCCTCTGTGGTCACATCGAGAATGCGTACCTGCTTGCCCCAGCCACCCTGATTGGGATTTGCACGCATGACGACCGGTGTGCCGGGTTGCAGTGCGTCACGATCAAGACCATCGACAAGCGCCTGGGTAATCGCAAGGCCTTCACCTTCGACCAGTGCCGGTTCGCCGTCCGGGCCAATGGTCTCCACGATCAGGTACATGTGCGGGTTTACCCAGTCAAACCGGCTGACCGTCCCTACAATGAGGATTTCCCGGGAGGTGTCAAACATGGCCTGGCTGTGATGGGCAATAACAGGGCTTGTGAACTGCGCGGCCGCGGCAAGAACAAGTATGACTTTGGGGAATAATCTCATATCGAAATCTCTGGGCAGGAAACGTACAGAAAGAATAAACGGTAGATAACAGGGAGTCCAGAATTTAGCGGGACAGTGACTTTAATTACCAGTGGTTAATAAAATTCAGGTGTAGTGACTTCAAAATCCAAACTGTTTCCGGATGTCTTGTGAAATTAAGTCACTGTCCCCTTATTTTTCCAGCTCGGCTATCGCTTCGGTGATGGCTTCCATACGTCCTTCCAGGATGGCCTGGGCATCATAGAGGCCGCGGTTGTAGAAATACTTGCCGACCTCCTCACCCATGAAATCAAGCAGGAATTCCGCATCAAACTGTCCAATCTCCTGCCCCAGTTCATCACTGAACCAGGCCTGGATTTTGCTCACGATGGCGACTTTTTCTTCTTTGCTAAATTCCATATTGGAGACAGGTACTATTTAACAGGAAAATCAAAATAGGTATCTGGATAAGGTTCATCACGCAGTGTGAAGTGCCACCACTCTTCTTCCAGACCCATGAAGCCATGCTTGCTCATCACTGAGCGCAGTAACATTCGGTTGGCTCGCTGCTCTTTGCTTACCGTGGTATCGCTGGGCCATGACTTCTGGTCGAACAAATCAAAGGGCGTCCCCATATCCAGTTCACTGCCGTCTTCGTTGGAAATGATGGTGAGATCAACCGTGCTGCCTCGGGAATGGCTGGATTGTTCTACAAGAAAACCCCTTGGAAACAATTCATGTTTTTCCACATTGGGGTAATACGCCTCTTTCATCCGCTCATCTTCAATATCTGCAGCCCAGCGCACAAAATAATCCACGGCGTTTTGTGGCCGGTAGCCATCAAAGACTTTCAGGGAAAAATTACCGTAGGATAAATCCTGCTGCACTTTCTTCAGGGCCATGGCTGCCTGCAATGTCAGGATCATGACATTACTTTCATAACCGGGAACAGGCTGGCCAACAAAATTGTCGTCCGAGTAGTAACGCAGATCGAAACGGATATTGGGAATCACTTCCGTCAGGTAAATGAAGTTATCCGGCACATCATGCGAGTGAGTAGTTGAGGTATAAGCAAACATAAATAAAAAATTAGTTCCGTCTGATCATGGCGGAGTCAGTTTGAGAACTTCGCCCGGAAAATGCCGGTTCAGATCATCATCATTTTCAGAGTCGGTAAGCACGTACAGGGCACCATCGACACCTTGCACCATAGCTCTTACACGCCTGTCATGGTCCACCAGCAAATGCTCCTCCTCAAGTACCTGGGTGCCATCCTCACCGCCCATTTCCAGTCGCACCAGATATTTTCCCTCGGTGGGACTCATGGTGCCGACAAATACATCGCCCCGCCACTGGGGAAACATCTCCCCGGTATACATCATCAACCCTGAAGGTGCCGGTGAAGGAAACCAGTAATACAGGGGTTGTTCAACGCTGGTTCTTGCGGAAGGACCAATTTCAGTCCCGTCATAATTTTTACCGTAAGTAACCATTGGCCAGCCGTAATTGGTGCCGGGCTTGATACGGTTCAGTTCATCGCCACCCATGGGACCGTGTTCAATGGTCCATAACCCGCCTGTCTCCGGATGCAACATGATGCCATCAGGGTCCCGATGTCCCCAGGAAAAAATTTCCTGGCGCACCATGGAGCGGCCGTAGAAGGGATTGTCCTCAGGAATGGAGCCATCACTGTTAATGCGCAGTATCTTTCCCATAAGCGAAGTCAGTTTCTGAACTTCCACTCGCAGCGCACCATTACCCATCGTACTGAAATACAGGCTGCCATCAGGTGCAGAAAACAGGCGTCTTGAGGGCAGTTCGGCAATAACGTCGACATTTTCCAGGCGTGAATTGTCTGCCGCCAACCTGGCCCGGGCAATTTGATCAATCTGGAACACCTCCCCTTGCCGGGCAGCGCGGGTTCGCTCTGCAGCACTTACGGGACCGCCTCGTTCACCTTCCGGTGGTGCTGCATAGCCCAGGTAGACCAGGCGCGATTCGGAAAAATCAGAAGCCAGTGTGATATCCATGAAGCCTCTGTCATCGACAGAACGAACCGCCGGCATTCCCGGTAGAGGATCTGACAGGCCCGACTCCGGACTGATTATTCTGACATCACCCCGGCCATCGGCCACCAGTAAATTGCCGTCCGGCAGTGCTACCAGAGAGCGCGGTTTGACCAGGCCTGTAGCCACTACTTCAACCTGATAGGACGAGGCAATTGCCGGGGCTGGTGCCCCCGTTTGCCCTTCAAAGGCCGGCGTTGGCGGGTTGGCATAGGGATCGGCCTCTGCCGCCCCTGTATTTCCTGCAAACCCTGCAATGCCAAATGCGTGCAAAACAATGATGAGTTTAAAGGCTTTCATTTCGCGCTCCTGAATCCTGCTCCTGGGTTTTACTTTCAGCTATTTACATTCGGGTTGTCAATCCCGTGGCGGGAAGCCCGCAAACGTGGGTACGCCTTCAGGGATATGGTGAAAAGCCTGGGCCTCACCTATCCAGATAACGTGGTCTGGTTTATCAAACACCGAGGGCTCATCCAGCGTCCCTACCTTGACGATGGCAACTCCCGCTGCGGCCGGAGCCCAGGTAAGCAGATGGGTACCACAGTCAGCGCAGAAATCCCGGGTAACGGGGTTTTCGAGATCATCTCTTGTATATTGTTTGGGCTTGCCCTTGCTATAGGAAAACATGGGGCCAGGAATGCCCATCACAATGTTAGGGTTGCCCCCACTGATGTACTGACATTCCCGACAGCAACATTCGCCTTTAAAAGCGATATCGCCGTCTATTTCATAACGTACATTACCGCAATAACATCCACCTTCTAACTTCATCTCGGTTCCTCTTTCTTTTATCTACAAATAAATTAAGGAAGGGTCAGCATGCCGCTGCCTTGTCCATTATAGGAAGTGGTGTTCAACCACTGGTAACTGGCTTCGAATAATTCCCGTGCATCGCTTTCCCACATGGCGTTGTGGGAAGAACAGGACAATTCCAGGTACAGCTTCGGCCCACCGTAATCGGCGTATAAATTCTTGACCAGTTCCGGTCTTACCTGGGCATCCTGAGTGCCCGCAACCATCATCAAGGGTGCCTCGGTACTGCCAACAACGTCGGCTCCCCAACCAAAGGTCACTGCCCTGGGTGCCCGGCGCACGCCACTGCCCCAGGTGGCACCCACAGGATCAGAAGCCAGCATTTCTGACCACACGGCAGCACTTACCGCTGCTGTATATTGATCATCACAACCCACCTGACGATTCCAGTTGTTGACAAAATCCTCATTGGATTGCTTGGTCATGGCCGCACCGGAAAAATCAGCTGCTTCTTTGGTCGCCGGAACATTGCTTCGGTAGGCAGGTGCCAGCATCACCAGATTGCCAACCTTGTCCGGATTTTGCGCAGCATAACCGCCAGATCTGGGTCCACCCTGGGACCAGGCGACTAAATGTACGGTTTCGACTCCACGAAGATTGCGCAGGTAATTAACCACACCGTCAATATCGTGCCAGTCTGATTCCATGGATGTTGTGGCAAAGGCATAACTGGGCACGCAACTGTTTCCAAACAGGGCTTCCTGTTGTTCCCCGGACAAATTACAACGATCGTTCATCACCAGTGGCCGGGTTGAGCGGCCGTAACCGGTCATATCCATGGAGAACACATCCATGCCCCGCTCTGCCAGATAGGCCATCCAGCTGAAACCGGGAACCGGTACATCGAAAGCCACTTCAGCTGGCGTGCCAGCCCCATGTATAAAGAGAACAACCTGACCAGACAGGTCATCCGAGGCAATGGTCTCTGCCGCAACCCGTTCCCGCACGTACACCTGGGATACAGAGCCAGTCATGGACGTAACCCGGGACACCACCGGAACATAGTGCTCCACAGTCAGGATGCCGGATGCATTTGAAGCTGTCATGGGCTCCTGGGAACAGGCCCCAAGCAAGGAAAGCACGGCAATCAGTACCAATATGTGAATTTGTTTTGTCATAACGCCCCCTAAGCAGGCCAGAACCGACCCGAGAGGGAGAGACTATGACAGTCAGGGAGCTACTTCAAGCCATGGTATGAGCAGGAAAGGAAGACAAATTGACTAATCCCGTGGCGGAGGGAATAATCAGGGTCAAAATGACACACAGTTACGAGGAAAACCATGTCGGATTCAGAGAATAAAGATACTACTATTAATAATAAGAACACCAACCCCGACAACACCCGGCGCACACTCCTGAAAAACGGCGTTGCTGTGGGCGGCTATGCTGCCACTGCGGGCATGCCCTTCTGGTCAGAGATTGCGCTGGGTCAGGGTGAGCAAGTAGTGCCTTTTACTGACATGCCTGATGGCTATACGGTCCCCCCCAAACAGGCCGGAGGTATCCACTACCAGGACACATCAAAAATCGACAGCTTCTACACACCGAATGAAAACTTCTACGTCATCCAGCATTACAACCAGCCGGATATCGCCAACAATAACTTCCGCCTGAATGTCACTGGCCTGGTCAACAACATCTTGTCCCTGTCCCTGGATGATCTGAAAAGCCGCCAGAAATATGAAATCGATGCCGGTTTTGAGTGCGGTGGTAATTCACCACGCCTGTTCCAGGGCCTGATTGGTAACGCCCGTTGGGGTGGCGTACGCCTGGTAGACCTGCTTGAAGAAGCCGGCCTGGACCGCGATGGTATTGAAGTGGTGTTTTATGGTGCCGACAAGGGCATGGAAAAAACCCGTGTCGACTCGGATCTGGAAGTTGAGATGGCCTTTGGTCGCAGCATGCACATTGATGATGCGGAAAATGCAGACGTGATCCTTGCCTACGAGATGAACGGCGAACCACTGCCCCTGTTCCATGGCGCTCCCCTGCGTCTGGTTGTCCCCGGCTGGTATGGTGTGTCCAACGTGAAATGGCTGAGCCAGATTCACGTCCAGGATAGCCGCTACATGGGCCGCTTCATGGGCCGTGACTATGTCACCCTGAGCAAACGCAATATCGGCGGTGAAGAACGCTGGGAAGAACGCTCGGTCACACGGATACAATTGAAATCCTCCATCATCCGCGTCACCAAAACCGGTAACGACCATAACATTCTGGGCTTCGTGCTTAACGACGGTACACCGCTGCGTAGCGTGGAAGTCAGTATTGATGGCGGCCCCTGGCAGAGAGCCGAACTGGATCCGGCCAACAAAAAATACTCCTGGAAACTGTTCAACTACACCTGGCGCAATGCCTCACGTGGGGAGCACACCATCGTGTCTCGGGTGACAGATGTCACCGGGGCCGTGCAGGCAACTGCTGATGAGATGCCGGAGAAACCGACACGCTGGGAAAATTATGCACAGTTCCCCAGAACAGTGATGATCAGTTAAAAGCATTAATCATCATTAAAAAAGCCCGCTTCATGCGGGTTTTTTTATGATATTTATTTATCAAAAATATATGCATGGTGGAAATAGTCACACTGTCGGCTCAATATCGTGTGGTTTACGTGACGGACACCGTTGAAATTGTTCAATCCTTTCGTTTCACAAGTATGGGAGGCTTGAACCTGGTGACACTTGCCTTCTTTTTTTCGCTTACTGACCTGGCAAGGTGGCAAATTTGGACTCTGGCACAAAAGCCTGAAACTGCATAAAAAAAGGGACGCGGAGATTTTTTAATCTCTGCGTCCCCTTTTCAGGTAATGAAAACTATTAATTCACATGTCCCAGGAACCCATACTCTTCTCCGTATTCCAGCATCTGTGCGACAAAATCATCCGGGTATTGCACCTGTATATCCACAATCTCGCCATTTTCCATCACCGGGACAAGCTTCGGGTTGATAAAACCGGAATACGGTGCCACGTTTAAAGTCGCATAGCGTTCCAGAACTTCCGCATGCAGTTCCGGGTCTACCTGTGTACCGTAAGTTTCGATCAGAAACTGGGCAGCGGCAAAATCACCTTCCGACTTGATGCGCTGATGCTCGCGCAGCAGTTCACCGAACAGTTCTCTCAGTCTCAGGTAATCGTTGATCACAAAATAGGTTTTTCCGTCACGCACAACCCGTTCGATGACGTTTTCCTCGCTGCCATGCTCAAAAACCCAGTGGGCAATTTCGGCGCGGTTGCGCATATGCGCTTCCTCAATCAGGTCGCCGGGCTCGATGCGGTATAGCTGGGTCATCATGCCATTGCGAATATAACTGTCGTAACGGGAACGGCCAACATCCAGGTTGGGCATAACGCCGATCTCCACCAGGAAGGGATCCATCATGTAATATAGCCCGACAAGGTCTGCACGTCCCTCTTCCATGGTGCTGGCATATTGCTTCAGGGTTTCATTGGTAGTGCCCACGCCGGGATTGAGTTTACCGGAGGCGTGGCCGATGACTTCATGCATATCGGTAGACAAGTGCCCGCCCAGTTCCGCATATTCCCTGCCGCGATCGATTTCTTCCTGTGAATAGGCGAACTCCTCCAGTGCCCCGGATTCCGAAGCATTGTAGGCATCCGTGATATTGGACAGGCTTACCGACTTGGACCCATACATTTCCCGGATCCAGCTGGAATTGGGCAAGTTGATTCCAACAGGTGTACTTGGCGATGCATCTCCGGTTTCCGAAACAACGGTAATTGCCTTGCCGGTAATACCAATGACTTCGGTCTTTTTATGTTCATCCATGATGGGCGAATTGTCTTCGAAGCGCTGGGCATACTGCCCGATTGTACCGATGCGACGAGTAGCCTCCTCGTCCCGAATCGACACCACCGATTCGAAAGAACCGCGATATCCCAGGGGATCGTTATACACCTCGATAAAACCATTGATCACATCAATGGGAGATTCCGTATCTGCAACCCAGGCGATATTGTATTCATCAAAATCCGCCAGATCGCCGCTGCGATAATATTCAACCAATAGTTCCAGGGCTGTGCGTTGTGCATCGGTTTCAGCGACGGTTATAGCGCGCTCCAGCCAGACAACCACTTGCTCCAGGGCTTCACCATACATGCCGCCCACTTTCCAGACCCGTTCCACAACTTCCCCGTCTTCATTTTTGGTCAGCTGGGAATTAAGCCCCCAGGACATGGGTCGGGTATCATTCCTGTCAACTTTAGCTGCATAGAAAGCCATGGCTTCAGCTTCGGTGACACCGTCATAAAAATTCGTTGCCGAAGTGACCAGTTTGTCGACATCAGGTGCTGTATTTACTTTTTTGGCATCCACTGTCGGATCGAAGATCACAGGCCTTAGCAAATCAAGCAGATCAGCCAGACTCTGGTCTTCATCCAAAGGTAAATCTGCCATACCTGCTGTGTCATTGAGCAATGTGGCAAAATATTCTGCCGAAAACCTCGGGGTAAACTTATTGTTGGAATAATGGTGATGAATGCCGTTGGCAAACCACACCTGTTTCGCCCAGGTCATGAAGGCAGCAAACTCATCTGTGCTGCGGTCACCGGGATACTGCTTCACTATGGCTTCGTTAATCTTGCGTATACGCAGGTTGTGTTTGTAGTTCTGATCCCACAAGATGTCACGACCTGCCATACCTGCCTGGGACAGGTAATACAGGAGAGTTTTTTGCTGCAGGGTAAAACTGTCCCATCCTGGAATTCTGTAACGCATGATCCGGATGTCGGCAAAGCGGTCTGCTTCATAGTCGAAGTCGTCGTTTTGTTCATCATTGGCCTGCACTTCAAGCCCTTGCCGGGCACTAGACGCAGCAGGCAGACTCTCCTGTTCTGCCATATCTGTGGTATCCATATTTTCCTGGCTGCATCCAGCCAGAAAAATTAAAGTCAAAGCACAACCAGCTAATGACCGCCAATCAAATATTTTGTACAGATGATGATTCACTCCGAAACTCCTGTTTATGTGTCATTGTATTTTTCTATGTTAAATGAGCCCGGATAAAATGGGCTCTGTCCCCATATCGGTTTTATTAATGCAACCTGGCCTGTAACAAACTCACCAGGGCCTCAGCATGTTCGGCGGCTTCCTGTCCACGGGGAGTCAGGTAACCCCCATCATTCAAGGTAATAATCCCCAGTTCGTACAAGCGTTTTGCCGCCTCAATTTTGGCCGGATCCGCATCCTTGTGCACCTTGATACCTTCCTGGGGATTTTCCGGATCAAACAACATCAGGAGATGAATTTCATTGATGAGTTGGGGATTTAGCGCCATGACCTAGGACTCCTGATAACTGATACATAGAAACTGGCAAAACTTGCGTTTTTAAAAACAGACAAGTTACTCGCAGTCACCAATATACTTAATTATTTTGCCTGGTACGACGCTTTTCACTAATGATGGTTTTATACAGCTTGCCGGTTTTGCGCATGCGTTCATGTTTCTCTGCCAGGCTTTCAGCATTATGGCGCTGCTCACGCATCAACTTGTGATAACTGTCCAGCCGGCGCTGGCTGACTGTGCCATCGGCAACAGCTTCCAGCAAGACACACCCGGGTTCTGTAGTATGACTGCAATCCTGAAACCGGCATTCGCCGAGTTCGCGGAATTCTTCAAACAATTCCTCTACCCCGCTTTCACAGCCGGTTAACTGGATTTCCCGCATGCCGGGCATGTCAATAAGGATGCTGTCATTCACAATGCTGTGCAGGGAGCGCACCGTGGTGGTGTGCCTGCCCTTGGCATCATTTTCCCTGATGGCGGCCGTCGCCTGTGTTACCACACCAAGCGCATTGGCGAGGGATGATTTTCCCACCCCGGAAGAGCCCACCATCGCCAGCGTTGTACCCCTTGTGCATAAGGCTTTGATGCCATCCAGCGTTGCCACATCCAGTGCATTCACCATCTCGGTTTGTAAACCCGCATGTAATGATTTCAGTGGTTCCTGAAAAACATCGGGATCATCACAAAGATCAATTTTTGTTAGCACCACTACCGGCAGCAACCCCGACTCAAAGGCCAGGGCCAGGTAACGTTCCAGTCGGGACGGATTAAAATCCTGGTTACAGCTGCTGACAATCAACAGCACATCCACGTTGGCTGCCATCAATTGCACAGTATTCTGCTCACCGGGGGCTTTACGCTGAATCAGGCTGTTACGTTCCAGCAACCTGAGTGGTCTTTCCAAGGCAGTATCGAGCAGCAGCCAATCACCGACAGTGATCTCGGGAAGTTGATTGAATAAAGCACGGGGTAGATCGAGTGAACCTTCTTCATGGACAAGTGCAAGGCTGGATTTATGCACAGCAGAGATGCGCGCAGGCCTTGTGGTTTCCAGCTCGTCAAAATCTATTTGCTGCTGAAAGAAAGGTTTCCAACCCAGCGAAGTCTGTGTTTGGATTGGCTCTGGCACCATTTACCCCTGGTTACTCCGGGCCATCCCGCAAACCTTCCGCGCAGGCAAATTCACGCAACTCATCATTGGGATAGATCGCCTTCTGGTAGCGACGCGTAATTTCCCAGGGCTCTTCCAGGGCCAATGGATCAGTGACGGTAATGTGATCCTCGAGTATGCCCGGCTCGATGAAACGCATGCGTTCATGGATTGTCATCTGATCGCTGTGAGGCGAAGCGCTATCAATGAAGGATTTGTCGGTTAAGGCCACAGTGTCGATCACCAGCGTGTCACCTTCCCAGTGTCCTGTTGAATAGCCCGCGTAGGTGGGATCATTCAATACTTCTTCAGAAGGCTCACGCCCATCAAGATAAACACGGCGCAAGGCATCCTGGTGCTCACTTAAAAAGGTGATGCGCTGTGCATTTTGCATCACTTCCATACCGTAACCCATGCCCATCATGGCGGGCATCCCGGGCGGCAGGCAGTTGGCAATGTTATCGTATTCGTAGGAACCGCTGATGCGTGATGCGGCAATCTCTTCCCATTTCGCCAGATATTCTGGCGTCAGTTTTGGGTCGTTGGGACCGCGGCCTTGTGAACCATCTGATGTAGGTGAAGAACGCGTTGGCGCAGGCAAAGGCTGATTAGAACGACGCGCTTGCGGGGGTGGCGCCGCCGGACCTGGACGATAGGGGTAATACACTCCGGTGAAATCCGGTATGGCGCTGGGTGGTGCTACAACAACTGTCGGAGCGGGCACTGAACTTGTCCCTGTAAAAGCCGGGGCATTGCTGAGCACGGAGCCATCCGCCATGGTGACACGCGCAATAATGCCTACCAGGCTGCCATCCTTGGAAGGACTGGCATGCACAGTCACCTTTTCACCGGGTTGCAATATTTCTCTATCCCATCCAGCGCGACGCAAAATGCCAGGCGCACGGCCTTCCACCAGCCACTCCACTTCGCCATTTTCTGTCTCAACAACAAGCGTTAGCCAGGTATGGGGATTGGACCAGCGCCAGTCCTTGACTGTCCCAACCAATGTAATGATTTCATCCACCTGGTAGGCGGAATTACTGTGATGAGCCGCAACAGGAAACGCTGTGTACACGGAAGTAACGCAGGCAAACAATGCCGCTATTTTTGTAATGAGATTTTTCATGCGAGCAGCCTCATTTCGAAATAATTGGGTGAACTTAAGGAGGAAGGAAAGAATATACTATAAAAATCAGTAATGTCCGCTCTCGGCTGTGATCTCAAGCAAAAACAACCGTTCAGAAGCTGATAAATAAAGGGTTTCACTAAGGTCGGCTTCCGACCCAAAGCAGCCTCTGAGCCTAAATGCCGTTAAAGATTGTTAAAAGCTATGTTTTTGGGGTAAAACTATCCTCAGATTGAGTGAATGAATATTTAGAACAAGGAAAATATAATGATTTTATATACGTTACTTATTCTCACAGTATTATTAAACATCGCAGTTTCAAGGCATGTAT